>ERZ791829.4-NODE-4-length-279654-cov-13.788390_pt1 | contig 279654 bp, 236 predicted proteins | sample MGYA00510296_ERZ791829 | MGnify/ENA primary metagenome ERZ791829 (study PRJEB30046, sample SAMN00791973) | human gut metagenome | study: EMG produced TPA metagenomics assembly of the A metagenome-wide association study of gut microbiota in type 2...
GGGTAGGAGTATATCCGGGAATGACAGATGAGATGATAGATTATATGGCTAAGACTATAAAGGAAGCTGTTAATCAGTAATCACGGACGAATTATTAATGATAATATATTATAGTCCGGGTGCCTGACAGTAACCGGACTATAATAAGAATAGGAAAAGTATATAGATATGGGTAAAAAGATATACGCATTTATAGAAAGAATATATATGTTCTTTGTTGAATTACTATTCAGACTCATAAAAAAGGAGCTGACAGATAAAACAAGACAGACATTTAAGGAGTTTTTCCAGTTTGGGCTTGTAGGTGTATCCAATACAATAGTATCATATCTTTTATATGCAGTATCATTATTTATGCTTTCAAAGACAGGCATAAAGATTGATTATATAATTGCAAATATTATTTCATGGTTATTGAGCGTATTATGGTCATTTTACTGGAATAATAAGTTCGTATTTAAGAAGGAAGACGGCGAAAAGAGAAATATATGGGCAGCACTGTTTAAGACATATGTATCATACGGCTTTACAGGTCTGATACTTAACAACATATTACTTGTATTATGGATATCAGTACTTCATATGAATAAGATGATTGCGCCTATTATTAATCTTATAATCAATATACCTATTAACTTCTTCCTTAACAAGATATGGGCATTTGGCAAGAAATAATTATATAATCTTTTTTGTGGCTTTTTAATAAGCTGGAAACGGGAAAGATTATATAATTAGAGAAGGGATATAATAATTATGAAAAGAGCTGTAATAACAGGACCAACAGGTTCTATAGGTATCGCACTGATTAATGAACTTGTGGCTAATGGAATAGAGGTCTTAGCAGTTGTAAGACCGGGTTCTAGGAGAGCTGACAGAATAAAAGAGAGTTCTTTGGTTAAACGTGTAAGCTGTGACCTTTCAGAACTTGAAAAGCTTCCTGAGCTGATACCGGAGGGGGCAGATGTATTCTACCACTTTGGCTGGGATGGCACATTTGGCGACAGCCGTAACAATATGCACGGACAAAATCTTAATGTTAAGTATGCCCTTGATGCTGTAGAGGCTGCAGCAAAGTTAGGCTGTGATACATTTGTTGGCGCCGGCTCACAGGCTGAGTATGGAAGATTTGAGGGCGCTCTTAACGGAAGTGTTCCTGCATTTCCAGAGAATGGTTATGGAATAGCAAAGTTATGTGCAGGCCAGATGACACGTATATTGTGCCACCAGAAGGGTATGCGTCATATATGGACAAGAATTCTCAGTATATATGGACCTTACGATGGCGATAAGACTATGGTTATGAGCACTATAGGAAAGCTTCTTAAAGGTGAGTCACCATCGTGTACAAAGGGTGAACAGATGTGGGACTTCCTTTACTCTAAGGATGCAGCACTTGCTATGAGGCTTCTTGGAGAAAAGGGTGTTGACGGTAAGGTGTACTGTATAGGAGGCGGACAGGCAAGACCATTAAAGGAATATATAGAGATTATGGGACAGGCTATCGACAGTACTATAAGTATTGGCTTTGGTGATATTCCTTACAGTCCTAATCAGGTTATGTACCTGTGTGCTGACATAACAGACCTTAAGGAAGATACAGGTTTTGAACCACAGTATACATTTGAAAAGGGTATTCTTGAAACAATCGAATGGTGTAAGGAAAACAATAAATAGTATTCAGAAGATAAACAGACTGCTGGTTAGTTATTAGCTGGTGGTCTGTTTTTATATACAAAAAGTTATAGTATTAAATGTAAATATAGTATATAATATTTGTAAATAAAAAGTTATACATAAAGAATATAGGGAGGAGAATTGTGTATGTTAAAAGACTGGAACAAGCTGGAGGTACCAGCAGGGGAAGAAGTAGAAAACAGACTTAAGGCGGCAAGGGAAATGCTGTTAAAGCAGCAGGTTATGATGAAGGAAAAGAAGCTGCCGGTTATAGTACTCTTTGAAGGCTGGGGCGCTGCCGGAAAAGGAAGTGTATTAGGAAAGGTAATCAAGAACATTGACCCAAGATTTTTTAAGGTTGCTGTTATGGATGAGCCGACAGAGGAAGAGAACAGAAAGCCATTTCTTTACAGGCATTTTGTAAAAATTCCAGAAGCAGGAAAGTTTGTTTTTATGGACAGCGGCTGGATGTCAGAGGTTACAAAGCAGAAGCTGAGTGGTGAGTTATCAGATGAGGATTATAAGAAGAGAGTAGAGAGTATTAAAAGATTTGAAAGACAGCTCACGGATAACGGATATCTGTTACTTAAGTTTTTCTTTAACATCGATAAGAAAGAACAGAAAAAACGTCTTAATAAGCTTAAAGAGGATAAAAATACAAAGTGGCGTGTAAGTGAGTATGATAAGTGGCAGAATAAGCATTATGAGGAGTGTTTTGATGTGTATGACCAGTATCTGTGTGATACAGACCATTCAAGTGCTCCTTGGTATATAGTAGATGCAAAGGATAAGAAGTGGGCACAGTTACAGGTGCTTGAAACAATAGTACAGGGAATAGACACAGCATTTGCCAATATCGCATTATCAGTGCCATTATTACAGAATGCATTTCCACTTAAGCCTATTCCTAAGCTTTCAGAGGTGAGTCTTGATAAAGAGCTTTCAGATGAGGAGTATGAGAGACTGCTTGATATGTACCAGAAAAGATTGGGTGAGCTTCACAATGAGCTGTACAGGAAGAAGGTGCCTGTTATTATAGCTTATGAGGGCTGGGATGCAGCCGGAAAGGGCGGTAATATAAGAAGAATAGCTGAGGCTCTTGACCCAAGAGGATATGAAGTACATCCTATAGCAAGCCCTGAGCCACATGAGAAGGCAAGACATTATCTGTGGAGATTTTGGAACAGACTTCCTAAGACCGGACATATAGCTATATTTGACAGAACATGGTACGGAAGAGTTATGGTTGAAAGACTTGAAGGCTTCTGCAGCACGAATGACTGGCAGAGAGCGTATGTTGAGATTAATGAATTCGAGAGGGAGCTTGCAGACTGGGGCGCAATTATTGTAAAGTTCTGGGTTCAGATAGATAAGGATACGCAGCTTGAAAGATTTAAGGACAGGGAGAATACTCCTGAGAAGCGTTGGAAGATAACAGAAGAAGACTGGCGTAACAGGGAAAAGTGGGACAGCTACGAGGTTGCAGTTAATGAAATGCTTCAGAAGACTAACACAGCTTATGCGCCTTGGCATATATTAGAGTCCAACGATAAGAAGTATGCCAGAATAAAGGCATTAAAGACTGTTATTGAGGCTATTGAGGACAAGCTTGAAAAATAACTTGCGTTTATTGCAGGTGCTACAGCAATATATGTTAATGATTATTATCATGCAGATGATAATACAATATCACTGTATAACTCGGTGCTTGATAATCTTTCAGATAATGATGGTGTTTCAAAGGTGCTGACAAAAGAACTTAAAGGCGGAGATATAGCATATATTTCTGAAGATATGTCATATATGGAGGGTGTCATGCTTATTATGGAATGTATGGACAGCAGAAGGGTGATGGTACAGCGACTATAACCAATACATTACAGATAGATAAAACCGCAGATTATATATACAGGCTTATAAGTGAGTAACTCAAGAAAAGTATATGCAATATAAACCAAAGAACAAAAAAGTGAAAAAATTACAATTTTGTTGAAAAATTTTTAAAGTTATTGTTGACACAGGCTATATTATGTGTTAATTTATCAGTGTCAAATAAATAGAACGAATTAATCAAAGGCAAAGGAGCCGTTACAATCTGTTGGTTGTGCGCCCTTTGCCTTTTTTTATTTTCGTCATTATAAGCTGCATAAAAGGTTGCAGAAAATATTTTTGGATACGCACATGAGGGTGTGCGCAGAAAGGAGTCAGTTATGAAGTTACAGGACACAGGTTTAACAGCACAGGATATTAAGGATAAAGTAAATAAGTATATGATTGAAACATATGAGCGTTTTGACTTTCTTGCGGAAACAGCCAAAGATATGTATCTCTATGATGAAAATAAGACACCATACCTTGACTTTTATGCAGGTATTGCCGTTAACAATGCAGGAAGCTGTAATGAAAAGGTTGTAGCTGCTGTAAAAGATCAGGTTTCAGATATAATGCATACATTTAATTATCCATATACAATCCCACAGGCATTACTTGCTGAAAAGGTATGTACAACAATAGGAATGGATAAGATATTCTATCAGAATTCAGGAACAGAAGCTAATGAAGCGATGATTAAGATGGCACGTAAGTATGGCGTTGAAAAGTATGGTCCTAACAGATACCACATTGTAACAGCAAAGGATGGTTTCCATGGAAGAACATTTGGTGCTATGTCAGCAACAGGTCAGCCGGGTAATGCTTGTCAGGTTGGTTTTGGTCCTATGACATATGGTTTCTCATATGCACCATACAATGACCTTAAAGCTTTTGAGGATGCATGCACAGAGAATACAATCGCTATTATGATTGAACCGGTACAGGGCGAAGGCGGTGTTCATCCAGCTACTAAAGAGTTTATGACAGGATTAAGAAAGTTCTGCGATGAACATGATATGCTTCTTCTTATTGATGAGGTTCAGACAGGATGGTGCAGAACAGGTGCTGTAATGTCTTATATGAATTATGGAATTAAGCCTGATATCGTATCTATGGCAAAGGGTCTTGGCGGTGGAATGCCAATCGGTGCTATATGTGCTACGGAAGAGGTTGCAAAGGCATTTACTCCGGGCTCACACGGAACAACCTTCGGTGGTCATCCAGTATCATGTGCAGCAGCACTTGCAGAGGTTAATGAGCTTCTTGACAGGGATTTAGCTGGAAATGCAAAGAAGATGGGAGATTACTTCAGTGCAAAGTTAGAAACACTTCCACATGTTAAGGAAGTAAGACATCAGGGACTTTTAGTCGGTGTTGAATTCGATGATACTATAAGCGGCGTTGATGTAAAGCATGGCTGCTTCGACAGACATATGTTAATAACAGCAATAGGAGCACACATAATCCGTATGGTACCACCACTTATCGTATCAGAAGAAGAATGTGACAAGGCTTATGAGATTATTAAGGAAACAGTTGAAAGTCTTAGCAAGTAAATAAAAGGAGCGATGCAGATGAAACATTTTGTTGTAACAGTTGGATGTGAGTATGCCAGCGGTGGAATTGAAATCGGCAAGATGATAGCAAAGTCTTTAGGCGTTGAATATTATGACAGGGACTTAATAGATAAGGTTGTTGAGCAGATAGGAGTTGACAGGGAGTTAGTAGAAAAAGCGGATTCAGGAGAAAATGTCAAGTATGAATTCGATACTAACTTTGGCCCAAGATATGCCAATCTTACAAACAGGGTAATATATGAACAGTTTGAGGTTATCAATAAGTTCGCCGAAAAGTCTTCTTGTGTTATCATCGGACGTTGTAGTAATTACATATTAAAAGACAGAAAAGATTGTCTTAATGTATTTATATATGCACCATTTGAAAAAAGAGTTGAGTATGTTATGGAGAAAAAGGGCGTAAGTTATGATGAAGCAGCAGAGCTTGTGAAGTATAACGACAGAATGTTAAGCTCAAGATATAACTATATGACGAATGGTGATATGAGAGATTGCAGCATGAGAGATATGATGATTGACTCAAGTGTGCTGGGTCTTGAGAAAACTGCAAAGTACATATTGCAGATGATAGACTTAAGATTTGAAAACTAAGTTATTAATAAAATATTGTTTACATCGCGAATATATTCAACTGGCAAAGGTGCTGGTAATCCAGAGGCGTAATGCCTATGGATTGCTGGCATTTTTTTTATTCAGGCGGATGCTGCAGAGACTTATGCTTTTATAAGCATCTGACCTGATAAAAAGAGTTATGGCGGATAGATATAAATGGTGGTGCAGGATTAAATATATGTTATATGAAAATGTTAGATGAAAGGACTGATAATATGGCTGGAAAAAAATCGGAATTTGATAAAGTATTCAGTGCATGGGATATACTTGTAATAGCATTCGGAGCCATGATTGGCTGGGGCTGGGTTGTATCAACCGGTGACTGGATAGAAAGAGGCGGTGTAGCTGGTGCCGCTATAGGTTTTGCCATCGGTGGTGTGATGGTATTTTTCGTAGGACTTACATACGCTGAGCTTACTGCAGCGATGCCACAGTGCGGAGGCGAACACGTATTTAGTTATAAAGCAATGGGACCAATAGGTTCTTATATATGTACATGGGCAATTATATTAGGATATGTCAGTGTTGTATGTTTTGAGGCATGTGCGCTTCCTACTATTATTACATATATATATCCAAAGTTCTTACAGGGTTATCTGTATACAGTAGCAGGTTTTGATATATATGCATCATGGCTTGCAGTTGCCATACTTGTAGCTATATTTATTACATATATCAATATCAAAGGTGCTAAGACAGCAGCGGTGTTACAGACAGTGCTTACAGTTATCATAGGTGGTGTCGGAATACTCTTAGTTGTCGCTTCTGCCATAACAGGTGATGCATCTAACTTTGATGGACAGATGTTTGTTGGCGGTACAACAGGTGAAGTATTTAAGACTATATTAAAGGTTGCTGTTACAACACCATTCTTCTTTATAGGTTTTGATGTTATACCACAGGCAGCAGAGGAGATAAATGTTCCTCTTAAAAAGATAGGCAAGATAATGATACTTTCTATCGTTCTTGCAGTTGCTTTCTATGGACTTATAATATTTGGTGTTGGTTATGTAATGAGCGCACCAGAGATTGCAGCATCTGTGGAGGGTTCTGGACTTGTAACAGCTGATGCCATGGCTAAAGCATTTAACAGCAGTATTATGTCAAAGGTGCTTATCGTTGGTGGTATGTGTGGTATCATAACAAGCTGGAATTCATTTCTTATAGGTGGAAGCCGTGCTATGTATTCAATGGCTGAGTCATATATGATACCAAAAACATTTGCAAAGCTTCATCCTAAGCACAAGACACCTGTAAATGCATTATATCTTATAGGTGCATTATCAGTACTTGCACCACTTGCAGGACGTAAGATGCTTGTATGGATAGTTGATGCAGGTAACTTCGGATGCTGTCTTGCATATTGTATGGTTTCACTTTCTTTCATAATATTAAGAAAGACACAGCCTGATATGAAAAGACCTTACAAGGTTAAACATTATCTTCCAGTAGGTATTATGGCAGTTCTTATGTCAGGTGCAATGGTTGCCATGTATATAATACCGGGTTCAGGAAGTACACTTGCATGGCAGGAATGGGCTATGGCAGGCGGCTGGGCACTGCTTGGCGGTATATTCTTTGTTATATGTAAGATTAAGTATAAGGAAAAATTTGCATCACATGTTGATGTTATCATAGATGATGAGATAGTTGAGGAAGAGGCTGCAAAGGACAGAGAAGAAGAGGTAAAGGCAGCTATCAGCCTTGTTATGTCTGAGGAGGATGATGACAGATTTGATGCACCTATGGCATTTAACTATTTCCTTCCAGTCAATATAGTATTCGGTTCTGGAAAGGTAAGAAAGGTTGGAGAGCTTACAAAGCCATATGGTAAGAAAGCGCTTATCGTTACAGGACGAAGCAGTGCAAAGAAGTCAGGATTATACGATAAAGTCAATGACAGTCTTAAGGCTGCCGGCATAGAAACAGCACTTTTTGATAAAGTACAGCAGAATCCTCTTACAACAACAGCAGCAGAAGGTGCAGCATATGCAAAGAAAAATGGATGCGATGTAGTTGTTGCAATAGGTGGCGGAAGTATAATGGATTGTGCAAAGGCTATAGCGTTCCTTGCACTTAATGAAGGCGATGTAAGTGATTATATATTTGGTAAGAAAGCCAGTGATAAGGCACTTCCATTGATACTTATACCTACAACCTGTGGTACAGGTTCAGAAGGCAATGGCTTTGCAGTTCTTACTAATCCTGAAAATGGTGATAAGAAGTCACTCAGATGTAATGCAATCGTTGCAAAGGTGTCAATCGTAGACCCAGAGTGTATGATGACTATGCCAAAGCATGTACTTGCCTCAGTTGGTTTTGATGCGCTGTGTCACTGTATAGAGGCGTATACTTCAAGGATAGCACAGCCATTTACAGATGCATTAAGCTTATATGCTATTGAACTTATAGCAGAAAATCTTGTTGATGTATACAAGGGCAGAAGCAACAAGGCAGGCTGGGAGAAGATAACACTTGCAAGTACTATAGGCGGAATGGTTATTAATACAGCAGGTGTAACACTTGCACATGGTATGGAACATCCTGCAAGCGGTCTTAAGGATATAGTCCATGGTAAGGGACTTGCAGCACTTACTCCTGCGGTTATAGAAGCCTCTTATATAGGCAACCACTTCAAGTTTGCAAAGCTTGCAAGAATATTTGGCGGATTAACAGCAGAAGACCTTGCACCTAAAATCAGGACACTGCTTAAGAATCTTGATCTTAGCTGTACACTTACAGACCTTGGAATAGAAGAAAAGGATATTCCTTGGATGGCTGAAAACTGTATGAAGGTATCAGCAGCAAGCATAGCCAATAATCCGGTTGTATTCTCACAGGAGGAGATTGCTGATATATATAAGAAGGCGATGTAATGGGTGTTGATGTAAAAATATGTCTGAAGTCAATATTATAAAATATCTTATGTTAATATTGAAAAGATATGTAATAGGTGGTTTCATAAAATATAAGTACTTTGGTATTATCTTGTATCTGGGATAATATCAGGGTACTTTATTTTAAAGTTGCCTGATTATAGATTATAAGATAAAATAAAATACTAGGGTCAAAATATCTGAACCCATATGAGCTTGCTCATAGTTGGGTAAATGACCATGTGCCCCGCCCTGATATTCGCATAAAAGTGGGATGATAGCTCCACGATATGAGAATATTGGGTAGTATTGTCAGATGTTAATGTCTGTCACTGACTGATATTAATTTACATAAAATACGCAAAGAATATAAGCGAAAAAACGTGTGCAGAAACGAGGATTATTATGAACCAATATACAATAAGACATGCAGTTGATAGTGATAAAGAAAGAATATGCGAAATATACGCATTTGCAAGAAAATTCATGGCAGAGAATGGCAATCCTAATCAGTGGAAAAATAACAATCCATCAAGAGAAATCATAGATAATGATATAGCTGCTGGTAATCTTTATGTGATAGAGGAAGCAGATAAAGAACAGCAGACAGAGGGTACAGATAATAAAAACAGCAGAGTTCATGGAGTATTTTTCTTTAAGATGGGAGAGGATGCCACATATAATGTTATAGAGGATGGAAGCTGGTTATCAGGAGATACATATGGAACTATCCACAGAGTTGCAGGCGATGGACAGGTACATGGTGTACTTACCATGGCGGTGCAATTCTGTGAACAGAAGATAAAGCATCTTAGAATAGATACCCACAATGATAATAAAATAATGCAGCACGTCATAGAAAAGAATGGCTTTAAGAGGTGCGGAATTATTCATGTAAAAGACGGCTCTGAAAGAATAGCCTATGAAAAATTAGGTTAATTATCAGAAGCTTCTATTCTTAGCATAGTTAATAAACTTTTCAGCACTGTCGGTCGTGTAACTGCCTTTTTTCCAGATAAGTCCTATATCCTGTGTTATGGCAGGGCTTATTGGAAGACCAGTTACACCGGGCAGGTTGCGAAGCAGTGAGGCATAAAGAAAAGCCCCGCCCAAGTTGTTGCATACAAAGTTTCTTATAGTAAATAGCTGGCTTGCGTGCAGTATTGTGTTAGGGTTAGTGTTTATGCGCTTAAAAGCAGCATCAAGTGTTTCATTCTGTACGGAGTCAGTGTTATACATAATAACAGGTTCATCCTTAATCATATCTATAGTGACCTCACGGCACTTCGCAAGCGGATGTTCTTTTGATACACAGAATACAAGCTTGTCAGTCATCAGCTTGTAAGAGTTAAGCTTATCTATCTCATAAAAATGCATATTTACAAGTGCAAGGTCAAGCTTTCCTTCCATAACCATATTGGCGGCACGTATAGAGCCGTATTCAAATAATTCAAATGGAATATCAGGATATTCCTTATTAAATTCAATCAGCATATCCGGAAAAAATATAGTACTAAGAAGAGGTGGTATGCCTATCTTTAAAGAGGATACATCTTTGCCAAGGTCATGAAACTGTTCCATAGTATTGTTGTATTCGGCTAAGAGCTTCTGTGCTTTCTGGTAAAATACTTCACCCTCTTTAGTAAGCGAAAGGTGGTTTTTCGTTCTTGTAAAAAGGCTTATGGAGAATTCCTTTTCAAGCTCCTTAATGGCAGTAGATATAGCAGGCTGTGTTACATATAATTCGGCGGCAGCCTGAGTTATGCTGTGCAGTCTTGTGGCGGCACAGAAGTATTCTAATTGTACAATCTTCATAATATTCCCCCTTTATATTCTAGTATTTTATAGATAATGTCAGAGATAAAAGTTAAATTCATAATAGTTTTATGTGAATTTCCTGACTTTTTTAGAAATATACATTATTTGTATACATAGTGCAATTGTTAAAAATTAACAACCTGTATTATTGTTTTGTTAAAATTATATCATACTTTTGTGGAAAATGTCTAAAACTGTCAAAAAAGCATAAAAAAAATTTATGATGTCATAGTTTTTTGTAAATTTACAACAAGGAAAAGTCTTTATATAATACAATCAAGCAAAGGGAAATAACAAAGCCGGCAAGATATTTTCAAAGTAAATATATAATGAATGGAGGATATTTTATGAGTCATGCAACAATAACATTATTATTCTTGTTGTTTGCAATCATAATGTTCATGTGGGAAAAAATTCCGTTAGGACTTACTTCGATGATAGTCTGCGTGGGGCTGGTTGTCACAGGAGTACTTGATTGGAAAACAGCATTTTCAGGGTTCATTGACAGCAACGTAATTCTTTTTGTAGCAATGTTTATAGTAGGTGGAGCACTTTTTGAAACTGGAATGGCAAACAAGATTGGTGGAATAGTTACACACTTTGCCAAGTCAGAAAAGCAGCTTATCATAGCAATTATGGTTATCGTAGGTTTTATGAGCGGAGTGCTTTCAAACACAGGAACAGCGGCAGTACTTATTCCAGTAGTAATAGGAATAGCAGCAAAGTCAGGATACTCAAGGTCAAGACTTCTTATGCCACTTGTATTTGCAGCAGCTATGGGAGGTAATCTTTCACTTATAGGTGCGCCGGGTAATCTTATAGCACAGTCAGCGATGCAGGAAATCGGTAAGTCTTTTGGTTTCTTTGATTATGCAAAGGTAGGACTTCCAATACTTATTGTGGGTATAATATTCTTTGCACTGGTAGGATACAAGCTCCTTCCAGATAACAAAGTGCCAGATGATGACTCAGCTTACAGTAGTAAGAATGACTTCAGCGATGTACCAAAGTGGAAGCAGTGGTTATCACTTATAATCCTTATACTTACTCTTCTTGGAATGATATTTGAGGATAAGATAGGAATTAAGTTATGCATAACAGGCTGTATCGGAGCACTTGCACTTATACTTACAGGTGTTATATCAGAGAAACAGGCACTTAAGTCGATTGATTTAAAGACTATATTCTTATTCGGTGGAACACTTTCACTTGCATCAGCGCTTTCAAAGTCTGGAGCTGGAGAGCTTATAGCTAATAAGGTTATAGGATTGTTAGGAGATAATCCTTCACCATATGTATTAACATTTGTAGTATTTATGCTCTGCTGTGTATTAACTAACTTTATGAGTAATACAGCAACAACAGCACTTATGGTTCCTATCTGCTTATCAATAGCAGAAGGGATAGGGGCAGACCCAAGCGCAGTACTTATGGCCTGCGTAATAGGTGGTTCATGTGCTTATGCAACACCTATCGGAATGCCAGCTAACACTATGGTAATAGGCGCAGGCGGATATACATTTAAAGATTATGCGAAAGCAGGTGTACCGCTGATACTTGTATCAACAGTAGTAAGTATGATACTGTTACCAATTTTATATCCATTCTTCCCATAGAAGACACATTTATGGGATACAAATGTGGATGGAAAATGTCATATACCTAAGAAATTATATGAATATCATATAATACATAAAAACAAGAAAAACATTAACAATAGTATAATTATTTAAGGAGGAATAAATATGTCTAAAGAAGCACAGGTAAAACAGCTTACTGATTACATGGCAAAGTTTATTGCTTACACAGCAAAGAAGCTTCCAGATGATGTAATCGCAAAACTTCAGGAGTTAAGAGATAAGGAGGATAGTCCTTTATCTAAGACAATTTATAACACAATGTTTGAAAACCAGAAACTTGCAGTTGAACTTAACCGTCCAAGCTGTCAGGATACAGGTGTACTTCAGTTCTGGGTAAAGTGTGGTACTAAGTTCCCACTTATCGGTGAACTTGAAGCACTTCTTAAGGAAGCAGTAGTACAGGCTACATTTGAAGCTCCATTAAGACACAACAGTGTTGAAACATTTGATGAATATAACACAGGCAAGAATGTAGGTAAGGGAACACCAACAGTATTCTGGGATATCGTTCCAGACAGCGATGAGTGTGAGATATATACATATATGGCCGGTGGTGGCTGTACACTTCCAGGCAAGGCTATGGTTCTTATGCCAGGTGAAGGCTATGAAGGAGTTACTAAGTTTGTTCTTGATGTTATGACAAGCTATGGACTGAATGCATGTCCGCCACTTCTTGTAGGTGTAGGTGTAGCAACATCAGTTGAAACAGCAGCACTCCTTTCAAAGAAAGCACTTATGAGACCTATTGGTTCGCATAATGATAACGAAAGAGCAGCAAAGATGGAAAGACTTCTTGAAGATGGAATTAACTCTATAGGCTTAGGACCTCAGGGTATGGGCGGAAAGTATTCAGTTATGGGTGTAAACATCGAGAATACAGCACGTCATCCATCAGCAATCGGTGTAGCAGTTAATGTAGGCTGCTGGAGCCATAGAAGAGGACACATCATATTTGACAAAGACCTTAACTACACAATAACAACACATACGGGGGTGACTTTATAATGGTAGAGATGAGAAATGGTAAGAAAGTACTTATAACACCTGTGTCAGCAGAGGATTTAGAGGATATCAAGGTTGGCGATATCGTATATCTTGACGGAAGTATGACAACATGCCGTGATGTTGCACACAGAAGACTTGTAGAAGAAGGAAGAGAACTTCCAGTAGATGTTAGAAATAATGCAATATTCCACGCGGGTCCAATCATCAGACCACTTGAGAATGATAAGTTTGAGATGGTTTCTGTAGGCCCTACAACAAGTATGAGAATGGAAAAGTTTGAGTATGAATTCGTTAAGCTTACAGGCGTAAGAGTTATCATCGGTAAAGGTGGTATGAAGGAAAATACAGAGAGAGCCTGCAAGGAATTCGGAGCTATACACTGTGTATTCCCAGCAGGAAATGCAGTAGTAGCAGCTACAGAGGTAGAAGAAATAGTAAGAGCTGAATGGCGTGACTTAGGAATGCCTGAAACACTCTGGAACTGCCGTGTTAAGGAATTCGGCCCACTTATCGTATCTATAGATACTAAGGGCAATAATATGTTTGAAGAAAACAAGGTGATATTCAACCAGAAGAAGGATGCAGCATACGAGAAGATATCTAAAGAAGTTGGATTTATCAAGTAATTAAGTCAGACAATTTATATCTGACAAAGCTTAACCATTAATCAGCCTGATTATATGGAAAGGTATATACATTGTGTATAATGTGCAATATACAATGTTTATATAAAGGATAAACATGCATTATATAGCGATGTGATTATTTATATGATTTATGTTTATTCAGCCACAATACAATGCTGGTGCAGACAACTACTAACTAGCATTGACTGATGTATAATCATCTATTTAGTTATGGCTTACAATGTGCTAGTAAGCCATAACACAACAAGCCAGAGAAAACAGAGTACCAAAGATAAAGTATTAATCAATATTTATACTTACATTAAACCCAAACCTAATATTTTACGAGCAAAGGGCTGTTGCATCACGGATAAATGATGTAACAGTCCTTTGTTTTATATAAAAGTATATAAAAAATATGAAATAGATAGAAGGGAGATATGGTATATATGAACAGATATAGAAAAATAATATTATTATCTCTTAAAATAGGAATAGGAAGCAGTCTTTAACTTTATGCAGCACAAAAACTTGGATTTAACTATGCAGTGTCTGCCGGAACTATAACACTGCTTTCGCTTATGAATTCAAAGTGGGAAACTATAAAGCTGTCTGGCAGCAGAATAGCTTCATTTTTAATAACAGTGCTTGCAGGATGGCTTTTATTTACACATATAAGCAGTATGTGGATAGCATATGGGATACTACTCACATTTATAGTGTTTATGGCGGAGATACTTGACTGGAGAGCAACTATTTCTGTAAATGGTGTTATAGCCGCACATCTTGTTACATATGAGAATTTCAATGATGCTGCGGTGTGGAATGAGCTTGGAATTGTCCTTGTGGGAGTCGGTTTTGCCATAGTATTTAATCTGTTTAATGGTAACTATGAGCATAAAAGACATATAGTTACTAATATGAGAGATATAGAAAACAGGATGCAGATGATTATGGGTGCGATGTCTGCGTATCTGTCCAACAAAAAAATGGAAACAGATGTATGGGAAAATATGAAAACACTTGAAAAAGATATACAGGATTGTATCAAAGAGGCATATGAATATCAGAATAATACATTTTATTCCCACCCGGAATATTATATATCGTACTTTGAGATGAGAAAAAATCAGTGCCAGATACTTCATAATCTTCATTATGAGATGAAGAAAATGCGTACTATGCCTAAAAATGCCAAAATAGCCGCAGAGTATCTGCTGTATCTTGCAGGAAATATAACAGAATATAACAATCCACAGGAACAGCTTGTAAGGTTAAAAGAACTTATTGAACATATAAAGGATGAGGAACTTCCTGCAACAAGGGAGGAATTTGAAAGCAGCGCATTATTATTTCATATATTTATGGATATAGAAGACTTTCTGCTATATAAAAAACATTTTATTGATAATCTTGATAAGACACAGAAAAAGCACTACTGGAAAGCAGGTTAGAAGAAGAAAAGCACTGTAAGATTGTTGTAAGATTGATGCGTTAATCTAGTAATAGATTAAATATACGGAGCCTGCCGTATAATAAGATATCATATTAATAATAATTCAATTAAGAAGTGATACAGAATTAATAGATTTATAGTATAATAAGATGTTATATTAGTAATAATTCACGTCAGGTCCGTATAGGGAAGGAAGAGTGACAACGTGAATATACTAAAAATAACATTTAAAAGTGTGAAAAGAAGGTACAGGCAGATTATAAGAGCTGCACTTACAACACTTCTTGCAGTATTTTTTGTGACGGCTGTTCTTATATTTCAGGAGAATATGTATCAGTGGCAGATGCAATCTAATAAGGACAGATTTGGCGACTGGTTTGTGATGGATATAGGAAGTAAGAATCCGGACAGTAACCTGACAGATAACAGCTATATCAAGGAACCTGTAAAGGTGCCAAGAAGTGTATATGTGCTTAACAGTGACTGGGAAAATACAGGCTTTTATGTAGGAAGTCTGCCACAGGATTTTATAAAACAGTCACATATTAAGCTTGATGAAGGAAAGCAGCCGGGGAATAGTGATGAGATAGCGATGGACTGGAATACGCTTCTTTCACTTGGTTATACGGGTGAGATAGGAGAGGATATAACTCTTTATTATAGTGAGAATAATAGTATATCCAACGAAGATAAGAGAAAAACAAAGACCTATAAGCTTGTAGGAATATACAGGAATTATACGAATATCTGGAACAATGGAAAGCAAATTCCGTCAGCGATAGTAAGTGAGGATGAATTACAGAATTTTAAGTATGATACAAGATATGTATACATATACCCTATAAAAGACTCAGCAAAGATAGATGATTATAACTCTATATTTAACTCTTTAAATGAAGCAACCAGCAAAAGTTATATATACAATTCCGGAGTGTATGATTATAAGCCATGGGGTTCTGCCAATATATATCTGTATATGTATCTTATTGTCATGGCGATAGGAATAACAGCACTTTCTTATCAGCTTATAGAATATAAGAATACGAGAAAGCAGTCCTTTAAGAAGTATGCAGCATTAGGTGCAGACAGCTCACAGCTTAAGATTATGTATATAATTGAAAATGCACTCATTATAATTCCGGCAGCTATAATAGGAATTGCAATAGCATTTTTAGCAGGCGGAATTATAGGACATATGCTTGAACAAAGAACCGGATTTGCATTTTACACAGTCAACAGTTCAGTCATATTAAAGAGTATAATATCTGTTGTTATTGCAGTTATTATTGAAGAGATTGTTGGTCTTTTCTCTAATATAAATGCTATGGCTAAAGAGAAACGGCTTAAAAACAGGAGCAGGAAAACTATAGTTCCCGTTGAAGTACACAAAAGCAGTACAGAGCTTAATAAAAGTGCCAATATACAGGCGGATAGTCATAATAGTGGCAGTAATAAGTCGTCATATAATAAGTCAAAGCTTAAGGTTGGTAATCTGTACAGCACAATAACACACAGGTTAATGAAACGTGATGGCGCAGGTGTGATTATAGGTGTGAGATTATTTGCATTATTTATATGTATAGTGCTTATATTCAGTGTTATGAAGATATCCACTTCTATTAAGGAATATAAGAGTAATGACTCACTTCCGGATATATATGGATATCTTGACCCGGCATCATCTAATTATATAACAGAGATGAATTATATAACGTATCTGAAAGATTATGACAGTTATCCATCTAAGTCTTTTGATAAAAATGTGTACACGAAAGTTGACTTTTTAAGTGATGCAAAGGAGTCTTATACCAGATATCCTATGAAGTATGATGAAATATATGAATTATTTTCTGAACAGGATAGAATACAAAAGTTTTTTATGCCGCTTGTGAATAAATCAGACCGTGTAGTTATGTCGGAATTCAGGATATCCAATTCACAATATATGAAAGATGGCAATACTAATCTTATGAGCGGAATACAATCAGAGATTATAGATGGATTAAGTGAAATACCGGGGATAGTGTCATTTGATTATTCTATATATGAAACAGAAAGAGCATGGTACTGGGATAATCAAGATTACCATAAGATGGGCTCTTATAAGTATGGGAATGAAATTAAAAACAGACCTTCCGATGTGGCAGTTATAACAAAGGACCCTGTATATGGCGACAGATATATGTATGCAACAGAGTATGTAAAGCCTACAAAGCAGATATATGATATAGCAGGTAAATATATAGATAAAGAAAATATAAGCTATGAGGACTTTGCGAGTGGTAAGCAGGTTATAGTATTTATACAGGATAACTGTGAAGGTGAATATGATGATACTTTGAAAGCCGGAGATACACTGTATTATAATTATTATAATATTCCTTTTGGAAATTGCAGAAGTTATATATTTGGCATAGAAAAATATCCGATATATCCATATGACATACCATTTTTTAATAAGTACAATAACAGTGGAAAGATAGATTTATATGTCACAGAAGTGGAAAGTACAAATACACAGTCATTTGATGGAACACAGAAAGGATTAGAGATAGAAACACTGTATGGAGCCTGTGTATCACCTAAAGTAGCGGCAGTTATAAAGGTAACAGATGAGGTAAAGGCTGACTTTAATGGAATAATTCCTGATTATGGATATTATACTTCACTTGCCAGCGAAGAGCTTGCTAAACAGGCGTTAGATAATCAGAAGAACCTTATGAGAAGAATAACAGGCGAAGAGCTGACAGATGGAATAGACTTTGAGCTTCAGTATAATCAGATTAGGATGAACTATGACCTTTCATCAACATTTTCTGCTACCAACAATAAAGTTGCGCTCTATCTTAAGAGTAATAATATAACATACAAGTCAAATGTTGATTCTAAGAATGTATATAGGACACAGCTTGTCAATAATATATTACAATATGGTATAACTATATTTGCAGTGGTTGTTATACAGCTTCTTATAATGGCGATAATAATAAGAAACAGAATAGCAGGCAGACGTGATAAGTTCCTTCTTTTCAGAAGAATGGGTATGACTAAGGGTAAGCTGCTTGGCATATGTATGAGAGAAGCCTTAAGAGAGTCACTGTGGTGTATATTTACAATGCCACTTATGCTGATTTTAGAACTGCTTATATATTATGGAAGCATAAGAAGGTTGAAATGATTATGCGAAATATTTTCATATACAGAAGGAGTGTTTTCGCGCAGACTTAAGATACATAAAAAAGTGTAGAAATGAGGAATATTATGGAAACTATATTACAGGCTAAAGATATATCAAAAACATATCATACAGGAAGTGTTGATGTATATGCGTTAAAGAAATGCTCACTTGAATTCGGCAAAGGTGAGTTCACGGCTATTATAGGAAAGAGTGGTTCTGGAAAGTCAACACTGTTAAGAATACTGGGAAGTATGGATACCTCTGATTCAGGTAATATTCTGATAAAGGGTGAGGATATCACACATATGAAAGATAAGAAGCTTTCTGCTTTCAGGAGAAGAAATATAGGCTTTATATATCAGGATTACAGTCTTTTTCCTGAATTCACAGCTTATGAGAACATAGTTATGCCAATCCTGCTTGATAAAAAGAAAGCAGACGAGTCAAAAGTCGATGAGATACTTGAAGAATTAGAGATAAGCCACTGTAAGAATAAGTATCCATCTGAAATGTCTGGTGGTGAACAGCAGAGAGTTGCAATAGCAAGAGCACTTATAACCAATCCGGCAGTTATATTTGCAGATGAGCCTACAGGCAATCTTGACGCAGGCAGTGCAAAGACAGTTGCAGAAATGTTATCAAAAGCAAGCCAGAGGTATGACCAGACTATAATTATGGTAACTCATGACAGGCAGATGGCAGATTATGCCGACAGAATAATAACTATATCAGATGGTGAGATAAAGTAATGGCATTGATACTTATATTAGAGGATGATGAGGTTATAAGGGGACAGTTAGCCAGAATGCTTAAGGATAAAGGACATAATGTAGAGGAGGCAGCAGATGTAAAGGAGTTTGACAGTAAGCCACACGATAATATCTCTCTTTTTCTTCTGGATGTGTATCTTCCTGACGGTGATGGCTTTAGTGTATGTGAAAAACTGCGAAAAAACGGAAATATGGCACCGGTCATATTCTTAACATCCTGTGATGACGAAGAAAGTATAACTAAAGGACTTGATATAGGCGGCGATGATTATATAACAAAGCCCTTCAGAATGTCAGAGCTTATGTCAAGAATAAGCGCAAACCTGCGAAGACAGGCGATGCTTGATACAAGGAATTCCAAGCTGTATACATTAGGAACACTTAGTATTAACTTTAATACACTTGAGGTAAAAAAGGCTGGAAAGGATATACAGCTGTCCCCAACAGAATTTGCATTGTTAGAGATACTTGTATACAATCGTGGTCTTATTGTAAAAAGAAATATATTTTTTGAAAAACTGTGGGACAGAACAGGAACATTTGTTGAAGACAATACACTTACTGTTACTATAAGCAGACTTAAAAACAAGCTTGGCAGGATTGATGGTTCAGATGAGGCATACATAGACACTATAAGAGGAGTTGGCTACAGATGGAGAGAGCATTAAAAAAGAGAATGTATATATATACGGGAGTATTACTTGTATCAATAATAGCTGCGGTTGCGGTAATTACAATATATTATGAATACAGATTAAGGTATATGGTAACATCATTATACGGGCAGGATTCACAGGCAGGAAAGCAGTTATTATACATATTATTTTATGGTACACATGGTAATATACCGGTATCTGATTATCCAAAGGTGTTACAGGAGGCAGGATATACAACCAATGGGGCATGGTATATGTTTCTATATGGAAAAGTATATATACCATTTCTTATTGTAGGAGTAATAGTGGTTTTTGTTATAGTTCTTGCAATCTATAATATTGTAAAAATCGGACATGATGATATATATTCCTATGCTAAAGAATTAAAGGAAACCAATGAAAATCTGTCACAGGAATTAGCTGCCTATAAGTCTTATATGGAAAAGAGAAACAAGCAGCTACAGGATTATACAGAAAATATAGCACACCAGATAAAGACACCTCTTACAGCACTCAGCCTGTCGCTTGATATGATGGGAGAAACTATAGGTGATAGTGCAGACCGCCAGAATAACAATACTATAATGAATACTCTTTCGGATAACCTTAATGAGTGTTTCCGCCAGACATACAGGATAAGAGATTTTATTGTGCGCCTATTAAAGCTTAGCAGAATGGAGTCAGGAAAGATAGTATTTACCAAGGATGATATTAATGTAGGAGTGTTTCTTGAAGAAGTTGTATCCAAAGTTCCAGTTAATAATGATGGCAGGACACAGTGTGTTATAACAACTGATTGTGATGATGCTGATTATTGTATTAATGCAGATGAACAGTGGTTATCAGAGGCGCTTATTAATATAATCCAGAATTGCAGCGAAGAAGCAGAGCATGTGGATATAACTGCTGTATGTAATAGGGATAAATGTATTATAACGATAAAAGATGATGGAAAAGGTATAGATAAGGATAAGATTGAAAATGTGTTTAACAGGTTTGAGAGTGGGAAGAGTTATGATTCTATGCATGCAGGAATAGGTCTGAACTTATCAAAGCTTATTATAGAGGCACATCACGGAAATGTCAGTGTTAATAATAATGAGGACTCAAAGGGTGTAAGCTTCAGAATAATGCTTCCTAAGTATGTTATGAAGAGAAAGGCATAGTGAACGTGAGTATATCAGGCATAGCACTTAAAAGTGTCAGAAGAAGATACAGACAGATAATAAGAGCATCGCTTACAACGCTGCTTGCAGTGTTTTTTGTAACAGCAGTTCTTATATTTGAAGAAAATATGTACCAGTGGCAGATGGCTTCCAATAAGGACAGGTTTGGTGACTGGTTTATAATGGAGATAGGCAGCAGGGAGCCTAATTATAATCTTACAAGTCACATATATCTTGAGCAGCCGGTTACAATTAACAGAAGTGTAAATGTGCTAAATGATGAGTGGGAGAATACAGGTCTTTATGTGGGATGTCTGTCAGAAGAAGGCATAAGCCAGTCGCATATTAAGCTGGATGAAGGAATACAGCCACAGAATAACGATGAGATAGCAATGGACTGGAATACTCTTCTTACTCTTGGGTACGAGGGAGAATTAGGAGAGGATATAAGCCTGCATTATTGTGAAAATAACAGTATATCGAATGATGAGAACAGGCGTATAAAGACTTATAAGCTTGTCGGAATATATAGGAATTATACCAATATATGGAATAGTGGAAAGCAGATTCCGTCAGCAATAGTAAGTGAGGACGAACTTGAAGCATTTAATTATAACATTCACTATGTATTTTTATATCCTATCAAGTCATCAATAAGAACTGATGATTATAAAACAATATGTAAGTCTATTAAAGAAAAAACTGGCAGAAATTATGTATATAATTCCGGAGTATATGATTATAAGCCGTGGGGAACCTCCGGAATATATGTATATATGTATCTTATTGTCATGGCTATAGGCATAACTGCGCTTTCTTACCAGCTCATAGAATACAGGAATACAAGAAAAGCTTCGTATCAAAGATATGCTGCCATAGGTGCTGACAGTTTACAGTTAAGAACTATGTATATTATTGAAAATGCAGTTATAATAATACCGTCTGCCATTGCGGGTGTTATTACTGCTATGATAATTGGTGCAATAACTGGCAGAAACTTAGAGAATATGGCAGGGTTTACATTTTATACTGTTAATGCTTCAGTTATACTGAAAAGTATAGGCTCAGTAATAATAGCGGTTGTTATAGAAGAATTAGCAGGACTTGTGTCTAATATAAAAGAGTCTTTTAGCCAGAAGCGTTTAGAAAAAGAAAGTGAAAATAATAGAAAACCTAATACAGCAAATGTCAAATCCAGAGCAGATATAAGAAAATCACATTTAAAATCATATAATGTATACAGGGGTATTGTCAGCAGGTTAATGAAAAAAGATGGGCTAGGTATGATAGCAGGTATACGTTTATTTGCACTATGTGTATGTGTAATTCTTGTACTCAGTGGTGTAAGGATTACAACATCAGTAAAAGAATATATAAATAATGACTCTTTACCGGATGTATATGGATATACAGACCCAAAGGTATCTTATTATACAACAAGATTTACATATATAGCATATTTTAAGGATTATGACAAGTATCCATATAAGTCATTATCAGAGGATGTGTATACACAAAATGATTGTTATAATGATGTAAGCAGTTCATATAAAAAGTATAATATGTCATATGATGAAATAATGGATATATATACAGATATATCTTCCCGAAAGTATCGTTTTTCAAAACCAATGCCGTACAATTCTACAGACAGGATAGCGATGCTTAGTTTTGCTCTTAATGCTGGTACAAAGTCAACAGATATTAAAACAGGTAATACTAATATTATTGATGGAATATCCCCTGAGGTTATAAATGGGCTTAATCAGATATCAGGTATTGCTTCAATTGATTACTCAGTGTATGAGTCAGAAAGAAGCTGGTTCTGGGATAATCAGGATTATACTAAAATGGGCATTGATAAACTAAAAGATGTATATACACCACAATCCTCTGAAACAGTAAAAAATCCTGTGGATTTCTCATATGCTGACAGATATCTTTTTGCGACGGAATATGTTAATCCAACGCAGAAGATATATGATATAGCATCTAAGTATATAGATGAGTCTTTAATTAATTATGATGATTTTAAGAATGGAAAACAGGTAATAGTATTTTTGCAGGACAACTGTTTTAGGGAATATGATAATACCTTAAGTGCAGGTGATACCTTATATTATAATTATTATGCAGTCCCGTTTGGAGAACTGGGAACAGAATATTTAAATAATGTATATAGGGGAAAAAGTGTTTATTCATATGATGTGCCTTTTTATAATAGATATAATAATAGTGGCAAAGTTGACCTGTATAATAAAAATTTGCCTACTAATGATGATGGAGGTTATTTGACAGTACACAGCTATACGGGTGACCAGGCAGCTCTTGAGATAGAAAATATTATGGGAGCATGTGTATCACCAAAAGTTGCGGCTGTTGTAAAGGTTACTGATGAGGTGAAAGCAGATTTTAATGGTATTATACCGGATTATGGCTATTATACGGTATTGGCAAGTGAGGAGCTTGCAAAGCAGGCAATAGACAGTCAGAAGGACCTTATGCAAAGAATAACAGGGGAAGAGCTGACTGATGATATAGATTTTAATCTTGAATATAACCAGATAAGTATTAAGTATGACCTTTCATCTACATTTTCAGCTACTAATAATAAAGTTGCGCTCTATCTTAAGAACAATAATATAACATATAAGTCTAATGTTGATGATAAGAATATATACAGGACACAGCTTGTCAATAATATACTTCAATATGGAATAACCATATTAGCAGTTGTAATAATTCAGGTGTTTATAATGGCTATAATCATAAGAAACAGGATAGACAGACGACTTGACAGGCTTAAGCTTCTTCGTCATATGGGAATGACCAAGGGCAGGATGATTGCAATATGTATGTATGAAGTATTTAGGGAGTCGTTATGGTGTATATTGACAATGCCATTTATTATGATAGCGGGGATGATTATATATGCTAGAGAGATAAATAAAATCAGGTAGGTATAATGTTGGGGGATTGTGCCCCAACGTTATACCTACGGATTGTTCCGTGCTGCGCACTCCTATTTTTTTAGTATTATGCGATTATTGGGGTGGGTCATAAGGTCATTCACCCACCTATGAGTAAGTTCATGTGGGTGAATGACCTTATGACCATGGCATATTAGTATTATGATATGTTTATCAGGCGTTGGTATCTTCATATCTTGGAAGTTCAACAATTATAGCCTCATGATGTACAGCAGGCAGGAACTTCTCCATAACTTCTTTAGTCTTTAACTTAAGGCTTGAAGTGTTGATACAAGGGTGGCATCCAAGAGAATCACCTTCAAGTACCTCCTTATCGATAAGTAACTGGACGTGATTGTCTGTGTCGTTCATAAGCCCCATAATGGATACAGAACCCGGTGTTATATCAAGATATTCTTTCATATATTCCTCACCGGCAAATGAAAGTCTTGCCGAATTAATCTGCTGGCTTAAGTCTTTAGTCTTAAATACTTTATCACCCGGCATCATAAGAAGATAGAACTGCGTTTTCTGTCTGTTACATAAGAAAAGGTTTTTACATATAAGTGTGTCAAGAATTTTATCAATATCGTTGCATACTTCCATAGTTGTTGCAGGTTCGTGGTCGGTTCTGTAGTATTCCATTCCAAGTTTATCAAGTAAGTCGTATACTCTTATTTCTTTGTCAAGTCTGCCAGCTTCGTCAGCTGGTCTTCCTTTGATTAGTTCCATAATGTTTTTGTAATTCCTTTCTTATTAGATATTATTGGTCATCAGTAATATGCAGTATGTCAGTGTCAGACTGACGGATACTCATAAATTATTAGCTGCGTATAATACTTTACTATAAATGGGCTTGCAATAGCTTAAAACTATGGCAAACGTATTTTTTAATGTATTATACAAATTTTATTCTGATTTTTATAATGATGTTGGGGTACAAAGCCCCCAACTATGATACATACGGATTGTTCCGTGCTATGCACTCCCACGTCTACGCTCCGCTTCGGTCCGAGCTAAACATGTGCCACTGGCACATAGCACCCGCCCCAATATTCGCATATCGTGGGACTATCATCCCGCTTTTATGCTCATATTGGGGCGGGGCACAAGGTCATTCACCCACCTATGAGCAAGCTCATGTGGGCTTAGACCTTTTGCCCCTTGTATCATATATAATAGCACTATCAATTAATTATTAACAGAAAAAATGTGAGGAGAAGTTATGAAAACAGCAGTGGTTGGTTATCCAAGAATAGGAGCATTAAGAGAATTAAAGTTTGCGTTAGAAAAATATTTCAGGTATGAGATAAGTGAAGAGGAACTTGAAGCTACAGCGAAGGCGTTAAGAAAAGTACACTGGCTTACACAGAGGGAGGCTGGAATAGATTATATTACATCAAATGATTTTTCATATTATGATATTGTACTTGACACAGCATTTCTTCTTAATATAATTCCGGCAAGATATAAGAAGCTGGATATATCAGAGCTTGACAGATATTTTGCGATGGCAAGAGGCTATCAGGGGGAGAATGGTGATGTTAAGGCACTTGCGATGAAGAAGTGGTTTAATACTAATTATCATTATATTGTGCCGGAGGTTGAAGATGATACAGATATCAGACTTTCAGGAAGCAAGTTATGGGATGAATATAATGAGGCGAAGCACGAAAATATAGAAACAAAACCAGTTATTACAGGTGTGTATACTCTTCTTAAGCTTTGCAGGTTTACAGGTGAGAAAAATGCTGATGATTTTGCATATGCATTTGCAAATGCTTATAAAGAGGTTCTTAAAAAATGTAACGATACAGCAATACAGTGCCTTCAGTTTGATGAACCAGCACTTGTGCAGGATATGACAGATAAGGACAGGGAGCTTTTTGTTAAGCTTTACAGCAATATTTTAGGTGAGAAGGGAAAATGTAAGGTTCTTCTTCAGACATATTTCGGAGATGTCAGGGATGTATATGAGGATATTGTAAAGCTTCCATTTGACGGGGTAGGACTTGATTTTATAGAGGGAAAGAAAACGCCAGAGCTTATTAATAAGTATGGTTTCCCAGATGATAAGATATTATTTGCCGGAGTTGTTAATGGAAAAAATATCTGGAAAAACCATTATGAGAAAACACTTGATATTATTAATACTTTAAAAGAAAAGAATATAAAGACAGTATTATCAACTTCCTGCTCATTACAGCATGTGCCATATACATTAGAAAATGAAACAAAATTATCTAAGGAATATACTGATTATTTCGCATTTGCAAAGGAAAAGCTTGTTGAATTAAAAGAACTAAGCCAGATTGCAGAGAGTGATGACATAAATGCAGAGGATACATTAAAGGCTAACAGGCAGCTTTTTGCAGGTACAAGAAACTGTGACAATGCAGAAGTTAAGAAAAGATTAGCGGAAGTTAAAGCAGAAGATTATCACAGACAGCCTGAAAGAAGTAAAAGACAGAAGATACAGAAAGAAGCATTTGGATTACCAAAGCTGCCAACAACTACAATAGGTTCATTCCCACAGACAAAAGATGTTAAGGCAAATCGTTCTGCTTTCCGTAAGGGTGAGATTACAAAGCAGGAGTATATTGAATTCAACAGAAACAAAATAAAGGAATGTGTCAGATTGCAGGAGGAAATCGGGCTTGATGTGCTTGTTCATGGAGAGTATGAACGAAATGATATGGTTGAATACTTTGGAGAAGCTCTGGGTGGTTTCCTGTTTACTGAAAGGGCGTGGGTACAGTCATATGGTACAAGATGTGTTAAACCACCAGTAATCTGGGGTGATGTATATCGTAAGAAGTCAATTACAGTAGAATGGTCAGTATATGCGCAGTCCCTTACTAATAAGATTATGAAGGGGATGCTTACGGGACCGGTTACAATACTTAACTGGTCATTCCCAAGAGAGGATATTACTATTAAAGAATCTATATCACAGATTGCACTTGCCATACGCGATGAAGTGCTTGAACTTGAGGCTAATGGAATTAAGATTATACAGATTGATGAGGCGGCGCTCAGAGAGAAACTTCCATTAAGAAAGTCAGACTGGAATTGTGAATATCTTGATTTTGCAATACCTGCTTTCAGACTTACATCAAGCGGTGTCAGACCTGAAACACAAATTCATACACATATGTGCTATAGTGAATTCACAGATATTATTCCGGCGATAGATGATATGGATGCGGATGTCATTACATTTGAGGCATCACGTTCTGACCTGTTAATTCTTGACTCACTTAGGGAGAACAATTTTGAAACAGAGGCAGGACCGGGTGTATATGATATTCATTCACCAAGAATACCTTCTGTAGAGGAAATAACACAAGCAATCAATATAATGCTCACAAAGATAGATAAAGATAAATTATGGATTAATCCGGACTGTGGTCTTAAAACAAGAGGCGTATACGAAACAGAGAAGAGTCTTAAAAATATGGTTGCTGCAACAGAAAATGTAAGAAAAAATCTGTAAGAAAATTATATTGTTGTTTAATTGAATTTCATATGTGACGAACGGACGACAAATATAAGCTACAGGCAGTCCTTCACACGATGTTCAATGCCAGAAGATTTGATTGGATATTTCTAAGTCTTTACATATAAATTATGGTAACTGACGCTACCGCTCAGACGTGCCCTCCTTGGCACGGCTTCGCTGCTTCGTACATCCTTGTACGAAGCTAGCTGGTTTACTAATGGAAAGACTAAGAACTATCACAATCAAACTTCAAGTGCATTTCACATAGTATGCAGGATTGCCTATAGCTTATATTTGTCTGTGTTACGGCATAATGTAATACTGAATATTCAATTAAATCAGGGGGCGAAACAGGGCGGAATTGTGCGTAAAGCGCACAATTCCGCCCCTCATGCCGCTCTCCTTTGATTTAGCCACACATTTATTTTTCGTAAATTAAGCCAAAGTCAGACAGCATATATGAGAAAAGCAGGTGTGCAAACATCATAAGATGCACTTGAAGTTCAATTGTGATAGTTCTTAGACTTTTCTTTCTCTACCCAGCTATCCACAGACACGGATGTCTGTGGAAGTGAGATATGGGACATGGATGTCCCGTATCGAACGGTAGCGGAAACTACCATTACGTATATGAAAAGTCTTAGAAATATCCAATTGAAGCTTCTGGCATCGTTGATGTATGCGCACCTGCTTTTCTCATATATGCTGTCGTCCGTATGTTAAGAATGTGTGTTAAACAACAATATAATATATTATTGGAAATCACATATATCAATCATAGCTTCAAGCATTTCTTTTTCTTCTGGTTTTTTCTTAGTAAGTCTTGCAGCAGCTACGATAGGTATCCACTTATCAACGTAACGCTTATCAGTAGAAGTCTTTTCACAGAACATTGCTATGTACTTATCAGCAAGTGCTTCATCGCTAAGCTTAAGTGTAAGATATGTGTTGGCAGCATCAGCAGAAGCATTACCTTTAGTAGCATGTACCCAGTCAACAGCGGTAATAGCGATTATCTGGTTTTTATCGTCAGTTTGTACGATAATATTCTCCAGACAGTAATCACCATGGCATAACTTAGTGTGGTTAGGAAGCTCTGAAAGTCTTGAGTCAAGCTCGTATTTGGTATCAGCAGGAATATTAAGCTCATTTATCTGTCGCTCAAGCTTACTCTTCATATCGACTAAAAGAGGATTGCTGTGCTTATTGATAGCTATCTGGTAGTTGACCATAGCCTCGATGTATGCATCAGCATTTTCCGGATGTTTGGCTAACAGTTCTTTTAATGTTTCACCCTTGACATATTCACTTGTGATAGTCCACTTTCCATCGACTACAGATACGTTAAGAAGTCGTGGTATATCAAGACCTGTATCCTCAACTCTTGCAGTGTTAAGTGCTTCGTATAATACATCTGACTTACTGTAAGATAGTGCAAATACCTTCTCAGCCTTATCCTTATCAACATATACTGACTTTAGAGCACCTTTATATATACATTTTTTCATAATAACCTCATTTCTGCGCACGTCTTTATATAACGGGAGTGTAATATGTGCGCATATACAAGTCCCGTTTATGTGTTAGTTACCATAATGTTTTAATATAAATAATAAAATTAATCTTGTTATAATTTGCTTAATATAGCGCAGGTGTCAAAAGTAAACAAAGAGGATGTTGTCTTATATGCTGGGAAATTAACTTCTGACACCCACATTATTATATACACTAAATATGGTAGTAGTGTTATTGCAAATATTATATTACTTAGTCTTTATATCCTCAGGATTAACTTCTTTTCCATAATAAGCCTTAAGATACATAGCCTTTATTTCGTTCATAAGAGGATATCTAGGGTTAGCACCTGTACACTGGTCATCAAATGCATTTTCAACCATCTCATCAAGTGTAGCAAGGAAGTCTTTCTCATCAACGCCGTAGTCTTTGATAGTCTTCTTAATTCCAACCTTATCCTTAAGCTCTTCAATAGCTTTTAAGAAGTTCTCAAACTTCTCGTCATTGTTCTTACCGGCAATACCAAGGAAGTTAGCACATTCAACATATCTTTCCTTGCAGTGAGGATAAGCATACTGTGAGAATGTTCCCATCTTCGCAGGAACCTCTGCTGCATTAAAGCGCATTACATCTGTTATGAGAAGTGCGTTTGCAATACCGTGAGGTATATGGTGGTAAGCACCAAGCTTGTGAGCCATAGAGTGGCATACACCAAGGAATGCATTGGCAAATGCCATACCAGCCATAGTAGAAGCAGTAGCCATCTGTTCTCTTGCCTTGGCATCATGTGCTCCATTCTCATATGCTGCTGGAAGATATTCAAATATATTCTTCATAGCCTTAAGTGCAAGACCGTCAGTATAATCAGTAGCCATAATAGATGCGTAAGCTTCAAGTGCGTGCGTAAGTGCATCTATACCAGAAGATGCTGTAAGTCCCTTAGGCTGGTCCATGCACATATCAGCATCGATAATAGCCATCTTAGGAAGCAGCTCATAGTCAGCAAGAGGATACTTTATTCCAGTTTTTTCATCAGTGATAACTGCGAAAGGAGTAACCTCTGAACCAGTACCAGAAGAAGTAGGAATAGCTATAAAGTAAGCCTTTTCGCCCATCTTAGGGAATGTGTAGATACGTTTTCTGATATCCATAAATCTCATAGCCATATCCATAAAGTCAACTTCCGGATGTTCGTACATAACCCACATAATCTTGGCAGCATCCATGGCAGAACCACCACCGATAGCTATGATACAGTCAGGTTCAAAGCTGTTGATAGCTTTAGTTCCTTCAATAGCACATTCAAGAGTAGGGTCTGGTGCAACATTGAAGAAAGTTGTATGTGTTATGCCAAGTTCATCAAGTTTATCAGTAACGCACTTAGTATAGCCATTCTTATATAAGAACTGGTCTGTAACAATAAATGCTTTCTTTTTGCCTAATACAGTCTTTACCTCGTTAAGTGCAACAGGAAGGCAGCCTTTCTTGAAGTATACCTTTTCAGGTGCTCTGAACCACAGCATATTTTCTCTCCTCTCAGCAACAGTCTTAATATTAATAAGGTGCTTTACACCTACATTTTCAGATACAGAGTTACCGCCCCATGAACCACAGCCAAGTGTGAGAGAAGGTGCTAACTTAAAGTTATAAAGGTCACCGATACCGCCCTGTGAAGAAGGAGTATTAATAAGAATACGGCATGTCTTCATAGCTTCCTCAAACTTGGCGAGCTTATCAGTTTCGGTTGAAGAATTAATATATATAGAAGAAGTATGACCAAATCCGCCATCAGCGATAAGGCGCTCGGCTTTGCTTAATGCATCATCAAAATCCTTTGCCTTATACATAGCAAGAACAGGAGATAACTTTTCATGTGCAAATTCTTCTGAAAGGTCAACAGAAGTAACTTCACCAATGAGAATTTTAGTACTTTCAGGTACTTCTATGCCGGAAAGCTTTCCAATATTATAAGCACTCTGACCAACAATCTTAGCATTTAAAGAACCATTTATAATGATAGTCTTTCTTACTTTATCAAGCTCAGTCTTATTAAGGAAGTGGCAGCCTCGCTTAGTGAATTCCTCTTTAACCTGCTTATATATAGAAGAGTCAACGATTACTGACTGCTCAGAAGCACATATCATACCATTATCAAATGTCTTAGAATGGATAATAGAATTAACTGCAAGTATAACATCAGCAGTGCTGTCAATAATAGCAGGTGTGTTACCGGCACCTACGCCAAGTGCAGGCTTTCCAGATGAATAAGCTGCCTTAACCATACCAGGACCACCAGTTGCAAGTATAATGTCAGCTTCTTTCATAAGAGTATTAGTAAGTTCAAGACTAGGGATATCAACCCAGCCGATTATGCCTTCTGGAGCACCGGCAGCAACAGCAGCCTCAAGTACAACCTTAGCAGCAGCTATAGTGCTTTCCTTAGCACGTGGATGTGGGCTTATGATTATACCATTACGTGTCTTTAATGAAATAAGAGTCTTAAATATAGCAGTAGAAGTTGGATTAGTTGTAGGAATAACAGCGGCAACAACACCGATTGGCTCTGCGATTTTCTTGATGCCATAGGCTTTATCTTCCTCGATAACACCGCAGGTCTTAGTATCACGGTATGCGTTGTAAATGTATTCAGCGGCATAGTGATTTTTGATTACCTTGTCTTCGACTATTCCCATGCCAGTTTCCTTGACAGCCATCTTTGCAAGAGGTATTCTTGCTTTGTTAGCGGCAAGGGCAGCAGCAGTAAATATCTTATCAACCTGTTCCTGTGAATATGTCGAGAAGATACGCTGTGCCTCTTTTACAGAGCTTATAAGCTCTTCAAGAGACTGGATGTTGTCAACTACTAAAGATTTTTCTTTACTCATGATTAGTTCCCCTTTTCTTAGATAATCATACATATACTTTGTTGGTAATGTATAGTGTTACATAAATAACTATCTTAATAAAAATAAGATTGATAATTAATTAACAATCTTTATAGGCATAGCTTATCATTTTTATATGCGGATGTCAAGAAAATATTACAGATTTGTTAATTTAGTGGGTGATTATTGGCGGAGGGACGACATAAGACACGGGAAGGCTGTCACCAATAATACTTTGGACACTAGAAAGCTGGTTGGCTATTTCTAATACTTTCCATATAGATATCGGATATGGACGATACCGTTCGGACGCGCCATCCGTGGCGCGGCCTTACTTGCGCGTACATCCGTGTACGCGCATATCTGTATACAAGAGGGAAAGTATAAGAATTAGCACAACCAGCTTTCAAGTGTGTCCTCCGTATTACTGGCAACAGACTTCCCGTGTCTTATGTCTGACATTGGCATAATTCACTGGTAAATAATCAACTAAATTAAGAGGAGAAGGAGAAATGTGGAAGAAACGTATTTAATAATGTATGTAAAATTATGTAAGATTTTATATTCTGGTATTTATAGTTTAGATAGCGTATTTTACTAAGTTCAGTTTATACATTAGTGTATTTGTAGAATTGCATACAAAGCCAAAGCCACAATTCCGCTCCACCTGTGCTCATTCCGCTGATTTAGTCAGACATTACTACGTAAATTAAGCCACAACTTAATACAATATAAGTAGAAAAGTGGTATGGAAAGAAGAAAATAAAAAGTAGAATAAGCCACAACCAGACATAATATAAGTGGGGAGGAGCTGGAAATACATCTTAAGATGCACTTGAAGTTTAATTGAGATAGTTCTTAGACTTTTCATTAGTTACCCAGCTATCCACAGACAAGGATGTCTGTGGAAGTGAGATATGGGACAAGGATGTCCCGTATCGAACGGTAGCGGCAGCTGCCAGTACATACATGAAAAGTCTTAGAAATATCCAATTGAAGCTTCTGGCATCGGTGATGTATGCCCGGCTTCTCCCCACTTATATTAAGTCGTCCGTTCGTCACTCAAATGTATACTAAACAGCACCCCCCTCTTGACAACACGTTGATTGGTGTTACAATAGTTGCATATACAATAATTGGAGGTGCAATTAATAATGCTGAGAAGAATTTTTTCTTATATGAAGCAATATAAGAAATACGCATATCTGGCGCTTATATGTATAGCAGTTGAAGCGATGCTTGAGCTGATGGTGCCTATGATTATGGCAGACCTTATAGATAATGGGGTTGCTAATGGCGATACACATTACATATATGTCAAGGGATTGCAGATGGCACTGTGCGCACTTATAGCGCTTGTGCTTGGAATAGGAAGTGCAAGGTTCCAGTCGCTTGCAGGACAGGGGCTTGGCGCTAACATAAGAAAGGCTGAGTATGAAAAACTACAGTCGTATTCATTTTCTAATATAGACCACTTCCGTGTATCTTCATTAGTTACACGTCTTACAAGTGATGTTACCAATATACAGAACTCGGTTTCAACAGGCATGAGACCATTCGGAAGAAGTCCAGTAATGCTGATATTTGCATCATCAATAGCATTTACAATCAACAGGACACTTGCGCTGGTGTTCTTCGTGGCGCTGCCTATACTTGCAACACTTCTTATCATAATTATTATGAAAGTAAGACCGTTGTATGGGAAAATGCAGAATGCCATTGACCTTGTAAACAGAAGTATTCAGGAAAACTTAACAGCGATAAGGGTTGTTAAGTCTTATGTAAGGGGCGATTATGAAGTTGATAAGTTTGAGCAGGTAAATGCTAATCTGAAAAAAGAGTCCGAAACAGCATTTGGAATAGCTGTTCTTAATATGCCAGCAATGCAGTTTGTTATGTATGGAACAATTATTGCTATTCTTTTTGTCGGAGGACATCTTATCAATGCCGGACAATTAAAGATAGGTGAGCTCACAAGCTTTTTAAGCTATGTTCTTCTTATTCTTAATTCACTTATGATGATGTCAAATGTATTTCTTATGATGACACGTTCGCTTGCATCTGCATCAAGAATTGTTGAGGTGCTAGATGAGAAGATAGATATTACAGATGAAAAGTCACAGGATATAAGTGTTAAAAACGGTGACATTGAGTTTGACCATGTATGGTTTAAGTATAAAAATGAGGCTAAAGAATATGTACTTTCTGATGTTTCATTTCACATAAAACCGGGACAGACGGTTGGTATCATAGGACAGACGGGTTCTGCAAAGACTACACTCGTGCAGCTTATACCAAGATTATATGATACAAATAAGGGAACAGTCAGAATAGACGGAATTGATGTTAAGAACTATCCGGTAAGACATTTAAGAGATGCAATAGCAGTTGTGCTTCAGAAGAATACATTGTTTTCAGGTTCTCTTATATCTAATCTTCGCTGGGGTAATGAAAATGCTGCGAAAGAGGAGATTGATGAGGCGTGCCATATCGCCTGTGTAGATGAATTCCTTGACAGACTTCCCAATGGATATGAGTCAGAGATGGGACAGGGCGGTGTCAATGTTTCAGGTGGACAGAAGCAGCGTATATGCATAGCAAGAGCTATATTAAAGAAACCAAAGGTGCTTATACTTGATGACTCCACAAGTGCAGTAGATACTGCAACAGAGGGCAGAATAAGGGAAGAACTTGCAAAGAAGCTTCCTGATATGACAAAGATAGTTATAGCCCAGAGAATATCATCTGTTAAGCATGCAGACCAGATAATTATTCTTGACAGAGGCTGTGTAAATGCTATTGGAACGCATGATGAGCTGTTAAAGAATAATAAGATATATCAGGAAATATATGAATCACAGAAGGAAGGAGCAGATTTGTAATGGCTAAGTATGTTGGATATAAAAGACCTAAAGATACTAAGAAAACTATAAAACATCTGCTTGTCTACCTTGGACATTATAAGTGGATGTTTATGCTTGTTGCACTTCTTGTACTGTTAAGTGCAGGTGCCAATGTCACAGGAACTTATCTTGTAAAGCCAGTTGTAAACCGTTTTATAGTACCGGGAGATATGGAAGGGCTTCTTAAGGCAGTTATTGCTATGGGAGTTATGTATGCATGCGGAGCATTGTGTACATTAGGTTATAACCGTATTATGGTGAAGGTGTCACAGAAGGTCATACAGGATATAAGAAATGACCTTTTTGCACATGTACAGAAGCTTCCTTTAAAATATTTTGATGCACATACACATGGTGAACTTATGAGCAGGTTTACCAATGATGTGGATACTGTGCAGGAGGCTATGAATAACAGCTTTGCGATGATTATACAGAGCTTTATAATGCTTTTTGGTACACTTATTATGATGATGGTGTTAAGCATAAGATTATCTATGATAGTTGTTGTGTTTCTTATTATAATGTTTTTATTTATCAAGTTTAACAGTAAGCACAGCAAAAAGTACTTTAACAGACAGCAGGAGGAGCTTGGTAAGATTAATGGTTTTGTTCAGGAAATGATGGCTGGACAGAAGGTTGAAAAGGTGTTTAACCACGAGCAGAAGAACTTTGAGAAGTTCTGTGAAATGAATGAGAGCTTCAGAAAAGAGTCGACTAATGCTCTGGCTTTTGCAGGTATGATGATACCAACTATAGTCAGTCTTTCCTATCTTAACTATGCGATATCTGCCTGTGTCGGTGGTATATTTACATTAAAAGGACTTATGGACTTAGGAAGTCTTTCATCTTATCTTATATATGTACGTCAAAGTGCCATGCCTCTTAACCAGTTCACACAGCAGGTCAATTTCCTGTTATCAGCACTTTCAGGTGCAGAGCGTATATTTGATATGATGGATGAAGAACCGGAAGTTGATGAGGGCAGCGTAACATTGTGTAATGCCGTTAAGAATGAGGATGGAAGTCTTACAGAATGTAAGGAATATACAGGTACATTTGCATGGAAGGTGCCTGCTAATCTTAATACTTACTGGAATTCAGAAGCTTATAAAGATAAGATTAAAAAACAGATTATAAATGAAGTTTCAGATATGGAAGTAACTAGGGTAAATAATATAGTATATCCTGCAGATAAAGACAATAAAAAAGGCAATGCTTTAGCGGATGTAAGTGATGGTACCTATCTTGTAGAGCTGCGTGGAGATGTAAGATTTAAAAATGTTGTATTTGGTTATGTGCCTGAGAAAACGATACTTAATGATGTAACTCTTTATGCAAAGCAGGGACAGAAGATAGCATTTGTCGGTTCAACTGGTGCAGGAAAGACGACGATTATCAATCTTATAAACAGATTTTATGATATACAGTCAGGTTCAATAACTTATGATGGCATAGACATCAAGGACATAAAAAAGGACGACTTAAGAAGGTCACTTGCCATGGTTATTCAGGATACACATCTGTTTACGGGAACAATAGCGGATAATATCAGATATGGAAAGCTTGATGCAACTGACGAAGAAGTAAGAAACGCGGCTGTAATAGCAAATGCTGATTCATTTATAAGAAGACTTCCAGACGGATATGATACAATGCTGTATTCTGACGGAGGTAACTTATCTCAGGGACAGAGGCAGCTTCTTGCCATAGCAAGGGCAGCGATAGCAAAGGCACCTGTGCTTATACTTGACGAGGCTACAAGCTCAGTTGATACAAGAACTGAAAGACTGATAGAGAAAGGCATGGATGCTATTATGGAGGGAAGAACAGTATTTGTAATAGCACACAGATTGTCAACAGTGCGTAATTCCAAAGCTATAATGGTTCTTGAAAAAGGTCAGATAATAGAGCGTGGAAGCCATGACGAACTACTTGAACAGAAGGGCAGATATTATCAGTTGTATACAGGACAGTTTGAACTTAGTTAAAGCTTAATATGTGCAAAAAACGTGTGCAGAAATGAGGATTGGTATGAAATATGGAGAAGTAAGGCATTATCTTTTTGATGTGGAAATGTTAAGAAGACGGCTTCTAAGACCGCATTTTATAAAGATGGGACTGACGGTCGGACAGGGACAGCCAAGGATATTATATGAATTAAGAAAAAGTGGCAGGATGACACAGAAGGAACTTTCGGATGCGTGTCTTATAGAGGTAACTACGATGTCAAGAACACTTGACAGACTGGAGAAAATGGGGCTTATAATAAGAGAGAATAATCCGGAGTGCAGGCGGTCGTGGATAATAAAGCTCACGAAGGAAGGTGAAGCTAAAGCTGACGAGGTGTCCGATTTATTCAATATGGCAGAAGATATATTCTGTCAGGATATATCGGAGGAAGAGCTTTCTAATATGTGTGCGACACTTGAAAAGATTGAGAAAAATCTTAATAAAGCCATAAAGAAGCAGGATGAAACAGCGTAGTTCTGAATAATAACAAATAAAATAAGAAAGAAGATGTAATTTTGAGTAATATTAATGATATTGGTGGTGCTGATAATAATACAGATAAAAAGAAAGCCGGACATGGGAAAAAGAATAAGCTGTTATACAGGTGGATATTTTACATAGCAGGACTTGTTATTCTTGCACTTGGAATTATGCTTAATACAAAGATTAATCTGGGTGTATCGCCAATAATATCAGTTCCATATTCAATATCTAATGTTATTGGATTTAACTTTGCCAATATGACACTTATCGTTTATGTTGTATTTGTAATTATAGAAATGATTCTTCACATGATATGGCAGTTTGTTGACAAGTCAGCCAACCAGCTTGGAATGTATCTGTTAAGAGATGTGTTGCAAATTCCTGTAAGTATAATATTTACAAGGTTCCTTAATATATTTTCAGGAATGATACCATCTGTAAATAATAATATGCCCGTTCAGATTATGCTTCTTATAATTGCGGTAATACTGACAGGAATAGGTGCTGCGATGTCACTTAATATGCGTATAATTCCTAATCCGGGTGATGGTATAGTGCAGGCGATAAGTGATACTACCAAGCTTAATAAAAGAAAAGGAAAAGGTGTAGGTTTCTGTAAGAATTGTTTTGATATAACAAATGTTACAATAACATTTATAATTGGATTATCAACCGGACATTTTCTGTTAGGACTTGGTGTAGGTACAATACTTGCAATGATTGGCGTTGGCAGGGTGATTGCGGTGTTTAATAATCTGTTTATGGATAAGATGAATAAGATTGCTTTTGATTATGTGGAGTAGGGCTGCCTGACGAATTCTCATGGAGAAATATTTCTGCCCCTCATATAATTTGAAATGAGTAGTAGATATTTTTAGAATTATACTTTATAATAGGATGTGGCTGGTGGGAGAAATTCCTGTCATCTAATTATAATTGAATTGTTTAATGGTAATTTTTAATATTTACTTAAACAAATGCGAATCAAAAATATTAATCAGTGTGGGAAGTTTATGAATATATTTATTATTATTTCAGATATATTTGCAAAATTCCCACACTTAGATGTGTGCCATAAAGTGATGTGGTGCGGAAAGGTATGATTGTGAATATGAAGTATGATGTAATTATTATAGGAGCTGGCCCGGGTGGAATATTTTCAGCGTATGAGCTTATGAAAAAGTCACCGGAAATTAAGGTAGCAGTGTTTGAAGAAGGTAACACATTAGAGAAAAGAAAATGTCCGATAGACGGAAAGAAAGTAAAGTCATGCATCAAGTGTCCTACATGTGCTATTATGAATGGTTTCGGTGGTGCAGGCGCATTTTCAGATGGAAAGTATAATATCACTAATGATTTCGGTGGAACGCTCTACGAATATATCGGCAAGGACGAAGCCATTGAACTTATGAAGTATGTTGATACAATAAATACTTCCCACGGCGGTGAAGAAACACATATGTATTCAACTGCCGGAACTAAGTTTAAGACACTATGTATGCAGAATAAGTTAAAGCTTCTTGATGCATCTGTAAGACATCTTGGAACTGATATTAATTACATAGTTCTTGAAAATATGTATAATGAGATGAAAGACCACATTGATTTTTACTTTAATACACCTGTAAGCAGCATAGAGGTTATTGATGGCGGATACCGTGTATTCTATAAGGATGAGCATATGGACTGTGAAAAGTGCATAGTGTCAGTTGGACGAAGCGGCAGCAAGTGGATAGAAAAAGTCTGTCAGGAGCTTTCAATTCCAACTAAGTCAAACAGAGTGGATATCGGTGTGCGTGTTGAACTTCCAGCAGTTATATTTGCACATCTTACAGATGAGTTATATGAGAGCAAGATTGTATACAGAACAGAGAAGTTTGAGGATTTAGTGCGTACTTTCTGTATGAATCCTAACGGAATTGTAGTAAATGAGAATACAAACGGAATTGTAACTGTAAATGGACATAGCTACGAGGGAGCTGAGAAGCAGACTGAAAATACTAACTTTGCACTTCTTGTTGCAAAGCATTTCTCAGAGCCATTCAAGGACAGTAACGGATATGGTGAAAGTATTGCAAGACTTTCCAATATGCTTGGCGGCGGTGTTATCGTCCAGAGATTTGGTGACCTTATGAGAGGAAGACGAAGCACAGAAAAGAGAATAGAGGAAGGTCTTGTTAAGCCTACTCTTGCAGCTACTCCGGGTGATTTAAGCCTTGTACTTCCTAAGCGTATTCTTGATGGTATTATTGAGATGATATATGCGCTTGATAAGATAGCACCGGGAACTGCTAATGATGATACTCTTCTTTATGGTGTAGAAGTTAAGTTCTACAATATGGAGGTTGAGATTGATAACAATCTTGAAACAAAATACAAGGGATTATATATAATTGGTGATGGAAGTGGAGTGACACATTCACTTTCACATGCCTCAGCAAGTGGTGTTTATGTTGCCAGAAAGATTATAGGCGATAATAATTAAGTAATGAGCGCAAAGAAAAAGTAAGTGGATGCGTAGCAGACATTTACTTTTTCTGCGCAATTAACGAACGAATAATTATGCGAAGCAGGATGGGCGAGCACGGAATTCGTGAGTTCAGGACGGATGATGAGTAATTATGAGGTAATGGCACTGTCGGGAGGAATTCTGGCAGTGTTTTATTTCTAATATATAAATATTAATTTTTAAATATGATGAATTTAAAAAATGTGTTTCAAAGGATTTTAAGTGTTTTTATAATATGGGATTTAGTGAGAAAAATTATCAGAAAGAGATTGGGAATATGGAGAGATGGAAAGAAGTATTTGCTGGTATAATTCCGAAAGCAGTTTATCAGATGCAGTTGATAAATGGTGAAAAACAAGGACTGACTATAGAACTGTCAAGCGGTCATACGTGTGTGAGGATTAGCTTTGGCGCAGTTTTGGCGGTTCGGATGTTAGATGAGGGAATTGTACAAAGCGGTATTTATTCTGATAGTGAAATACAGAAATACAAACGTAATGATTTTCAGAATATAATTTATGAGGTACATGGTGGTGAATTTGCAGAACAAATAAATAAAATTTCTGATGGATATGGAGAGGTTATTGGGACAATAGGACTTATGGTGAAAGAAAATGCATGTGCTGTTATGAAGAAATTCTTTGTAAAGAAAGAATACCGTTCTAAGAAGATAGGTTTTGCATTATATAGTAAGCTTTTAGAATATGCCAGAAATAAGGGAGTAAGACATATTATACTTGATACGCCGTCAGTTGCGCATACATCACACAGATTTTATGAGAGAGCAGGATTTTATCAGATTAGTACAGAGGAATTACCAGTGCCTTATACATATCCGGATAGGGATTGCTTGTTGCATATGCTGGATATAGAAGGATAATGTTTCTTAAAGTATAAAAAAAATATTTTTATTGTTGCAAATACTAACATTTTATTGTATACTATGGATAAAAGAAATATATTAATTAGTGACTATGATTTTAAAGGAGGTGAATTCATATGGCAACTTCAAGTATAACTAAAAGTTTTGTTATAACCGGACGTGAACAGGTGGAAATGTTTGCAAATGCAATAGAGGCATCATATCAGGAATCACTTACAAGAACTGAAAATGATGTAAAATATAGAGAATTAAAGGACCCTGTTGAAATTAATAACTTTATGAAGAAATGGAAAGAACAAAATGAATAATGAATTTCTAATATTAAATATTAGAGAGTATCTGAAACAAGGAAAAGATGGGGAAAAAGAATTAGAACGAATTTTTTCTTCATTTTCGTGTGAAATGAACTCTGATGTAGAAAAATTTTTACTACAACAATCTATGGACTTTACTAAAAAGAACCAGTCTGTTACATATATCGTTATATCCCCACAACATAATAAAATAGTTGGATATTTTACAATAACTATAAAGCCGATAATTATAAATGGTAATTGCTTTAGTAATACTATGAAAAAGAAGATAGCAAGAGTAAGTGAGCAGAATTCAGAAAATGGAAACTATTCGTTATCCGCATATCTGGTGGCTCAATTAGGAAAGAATTATAAGGATAAATCTAATGAACTTATAACAGGAAAGCAATTATTAAATCTGGCTATTCAGAAAATTAAAGAATTACAGTATATGGTAGGCGGTATGGTTGTTTTTCTTGAAACTGAAAATACTGAAAAATTAATATATTTTTATGAAGTACAAAATCAGTTTAAAAAATTTGATGTCAGAGAGGTCAGGAAAGAAGATAATCATAAATTAGTTCAACTATTAAAGATATTATAGGTATCTAATAGATATTGTAATTATAAGGAGTAAACCGTTAAATGTAAATGAAAGTAATATATAGTGCCTGCTTGTTATATCTAACCTATAAATGATATAATCTATTAATATTTATAATGATTTATATTAATGGAGGAAATATTGTGTTTCGTAAGATGAGAAGATTTAAGCAGGAACTTAGTAAAGAGGAATGTATAGAAATATTAAAGAGTGAGCCAAGAGGCGTGCTTTCTATGATAGGTGATGACGGTTATCCGTATGGAATTCCTATGACACACTGGTATTGCGAGGAGGATGGAAAGATATATTTTCATGGTGCAAAGGAAGGGCATAAGCTTGATGCTATAAGAAAATGTGACAAGGTATCTTTCTGTGTATATGATAAGGGATATCGCAGGGAGGACGAATGGTCGTTAAACATCCGAAGTGTTGTAGTGTTTGGGCGTATGAATATAGTTAGTGATGATGAAAAGGTAATTGAGGTGTGTTCTAACTTATGCAGGAAATTCACGGATGATGAAGAATACATAGAGCAGGAATTTAAAAAAGCAGGCAGCAGAGTGTTGTGTGTGGAATTAAGTCCAGAGCATATAACGGGCAAGCTTGTTAATGAATCGTGATGGCAGAGCAGATAATTTATTATATAAAGAGTGTAAAAAGTAAAACGACAAAAAAATACATTTGTTTTTTATGTGTTATTAATGGACAAATAGTTATAATAATTAAGAATGAAGGGATTTAGAACAGATATAATAATCTGTTTTAAGTCCTTTTTTGCGTTAAATATATAGTTCTAAAGTTACAGAATTAACCCAATTACAAAGTAAAGTTTACAACCAGTATTTTTATAATTAAATAATCTTGTTATTGACAATTATATTATTTGTATTATAATGAATAATACAAATAAGACAAAGCATAATATATAGTATAAAAAGAAAGAGTGAATTATTATGATTATCGAATTAGATATGAACAGCAGTATTCCAATATATGTCCAATTGCGTAACCAGATAGTTATGGGAATAGGACACGGTGAGTTAAAACCGGGTGAGAGTCTTCCGACAGTAAGACAGTTGGCAGAGGATGCTGGTGTTAATACGATGACGGTCAATAAGACATATCAGATATTAAAGACAGAAGGATATATAAATATAGACCGAAGACACGGTGCAGTTGTTGCTAAAAATATTGATATGGATATTGTGTTCCGGGAAAAGTTAGAAGCAGAACTTGAACTATTGTCAGCAGAGGCAAGTATAACGGGAATGGATAAAAAAGATTTTCTTAATATGTGTGACAAGATATATTCTAAGATGAAGTGTGTAGAAGAGAAGTCGGTTGTAACTGAGTAAATTATAATATATTAAATTAAAAGCAGCAGTTATATAAAGGTTAGCATCCCCCTGTTGCGGATTGGAGCATATATGGGAACATTGGGAATAGTAATGGCAATTATGATGCTTGTAACCAATTTATTTGTAATATTGGTTGTGAGATTAACAATGGTATCTAATTTTGATTATAAGGCAGGAATGTATCTGGGAGTTCATATACCAGCAGATAAAAAGGAAGATGCCGAAGTAACTTCGGTTGTAAACAAAACAAAAAAACAGTTTAATGTATTTAACAATGTTAATATGGTATTATCGGTTGCAATATGTGGTATATGTGTTGTGGATATGATTATATTTGTATTCGTATATATATTGTGGATAATCATATATATTGTAGGAATACAGCTTGTTATTATAATTGGACACAGGAAAATATATGATATTAAGCTGAAAAATGGATGGCTTATTGAAGCACAGAAAAAAGTATATATTGATACAAGACTTTCCTCTTCTGTAAAGAACCCTTCCATTAGTATGAGGTATCACTGGATATTCATAGGGCTGACGGTTGTCTTATATATACCGGTTGTTATTGTCAGACATTCAGATATGCTGTTTAGGGATATGAGCATATATTTTATAGTATCAATTATAGTAGCAGTTGCATTGTATATATTTAATATATATGTTAATTCCAGTGAGCGCACAGTATATAGTGAAAATTCAGATGTCAATATAACAATGAATCAGATATATAAAAAATATGTATCGCTTGGACTTGTAATTATGAGTCTGTTTAATACAGTTGCATTCAGCTATATTGTTGCAGAGTATATGCTGCATGGCATTTTGTACGGCGGAGATGTTATTGTATATACAATAGTAGACCTTATTGGAAGTATAATAATGCTGGCGTCTTTTGTTGTGGCAAGAAGAAAAAGGACAGAGGTGCTGGCAGCCGATGATACACCATTATATGTAGATGATGATGAATACTGGAAGTACGGTTTTTATTACAATCCCAATGACAGGCATATCATTGTAAAAAACAGAATGTATGATATGAATTATGCATTTAATTATGCAAGCAGAGGCGCACAGATTCTTGTAGCATTACTTACTGTTATTATAACGGCATCAATTATATTTACAGTGGCAGCACTTATTCCTTTTATAAATATAAAGATGGATGTTTACATAGCTGATGATACTTTTATGGCAGAGGGAGGAGGCTATAAATGTAGTATAAATATCGGTGACATACAGGAAGTACAGCTTTTCGATGAAATGCCTAAAGATAACTTTACAAGGACTAATGGTGGTTCTACAGATGAATATGATGTAGGTAATTATAAGGGCAGGACATATGGCAAATGTATGCTTTTTATATGGGATGATTATTCTCCGGTGCTTATGATAAAGAGCAGTAATAAAACGGTGTTTGTGAATTCCAAGGAGGATGGCTATATAAGGCAGATGTATGATGAACTGGTAAGTTATGCTGGTAAATAGATTATTTTAATATTTTGTAAAATGCATTTGTGAAGCGAATATGAATGACAGTTATTATCTATATTATAAAAATTATGACCTATTGAGAATAATATTTTAAATTGAGCTGTCAGATATTGAAAAAATTGTTGTAAAGAGGATTTAAGAAAGATAAAATATACGGCTTGACTTAGAGTGAACTCCAGATGTTAGAATAATATTAATCCGTGTTATGGGTATCATATAAATGTGGTGTCAGTTAATGGGACAGCCCACAAAGAGTTATATTTATATGCATAATATATAATGATGTAAGTGTCAAAAGTATAAAAAGTCGTTTCTGCTTGCAGGAAAAGACTTTTTTACTTGGGACACGCTAAACACCGAAAACGGAATAAAATGTCGTGAATACGGCATTTTATGAAAGTTTGAGGTGTTTAAGGATTGCGTGAATTGCATAGCAATGTAGCAATCCTGATACATCAGTGAGTGGCAAAATTTACTTTTGACACTCACATCATATAATAAAATAATACGGGTAATATCAGAGATAATGGAGAGAATGGCTATGTATGAATTAATTGAACGTATAAACGAAGCCGCAGATGTTAAGAAATTCACAGTTGATGAGCTTGACAAGCTTGCAGTAGAAATAAGAGAAGCACTTTTTAACAGACTTACAAAGATTGGCGGACATTTTGGACCTAATTTTGGTATGGTTGAGGCAGAGATAGCATTACATTATGTATTTAATTCACCTACAGACCAGTTTGTATTTGATGTTTCACACCAGAGTTATCCTCATAAGATACTGACAGGAAGAAAAGCAGGTTATATATATGATGAGCATTTCTTAGAAGATTCAGGATATACTAATCCGGATGAGAGTGAGCATGATTTATTTAATGTCGGACATACATCTACATCAATTTCACTTGCCTCAGGCTTAGTTAAGGCAAGAGATTTAAAAGGCGAAAAGAGAAATGTTATCGCTATTATAGGTGATGGTTCATTATCCGGTGGTGAGGCTATGGAAGCGTTAAATGTAGCAGGGAGTGAGCTTAATTCCAACTTTATCATAGTTGTCAATGACAACGAAATGGCTATCGCAGAAAATCACGGTGGAATATATAAGAACCTTGCAAAGCTCCGTGAAACTGAAGGAAAAGCTGAAAATAATATATTCAAGGCATTTGGTCTTGATTATATGTATGTCGAAAATGGTAATGACATACCAGTACTCATTGATACATTTAATAAGGTTAAAGATATAGACCATCCTATAGTTGTCCATATCCATACTAAGAAGGGACTTGGCTACAAGATAGCAGAGGATAATAAAGAGGCATGGCACTGGTGCATGCCTTTTAACAGGGAAACAGGTCTTCCGACAGTAAATTTTGGTGATGGTGAAGATTATACATCAATAACAGCCGATTATATTGTTAAGAAGGCAAAGATGGATAAAGATGTGCTTGTTATTACTCCGGCAATGCCTATGGCAGTAGGACTTTCACCTGAATTAAGAGAAGAACTTGGAAACCAGTATATTGATGTGGGAATAGCAGAAGAGCAGGCAGTTGCCATGGCATCGGGAGCTGCTAAGAATGGTGCAAAGCCGCTTGTTGTAACTAATATGACATTTATCCAGAGAACATATGACCAGATATCACAGGATGTATGTATCAATAATAATCCAGTTACAATATTGCTTAATTATACAAGCTTTGCAGGGCTTACAGATGTTACACATCTTGGTATCTTTGGAATATCAGCATTTTCAAATATACCTAATCTTGTTATTCTTGCCCCAAGCTCAAAGAGTGAATATCTTAATATGCTTGACTGGTCGCTTGACCAGAAGGAACATCCGGTTATGATACTTATTCCGGGTAATGAGGTTACAGACCGTGAGGCAGATAAGGATTACAGCAAGATAGGAAAGTACAAGGTGGAGCAGCAGGGAGAAAATGTTGCGATACTGGCACTCGGCGATTTCTATCAGATGGGTGAAAGTCTGGCAGCAGCAATTAAAGAAGAATTAGGATTTACACCAACACTTATTAATCCAAGATTTGCATCAGAGGTTGATAAAGAATTACTTGAACAAATCGGACATAATCACAGACTTGTTGTTACACTTGAAGACGGTATCGTTGATGGCGGCTTTGGTCAGAAGATTGCAACATTCTATTCAACAAGTAATGTCAAGGTTAAGAACTACGGACTTGAAAAGAAATTTTATGACCGTTATAATCCGGCAGAGCTTCTTAAAGAGCTTGGCATGACTAATGAGGCTATGGTTGCAGATATCAAAGAATTAATTAAATAATTAATATTATTCCTTCTTGATTGTGGTTGTGTATAGTAATGTATGTAAATATTATATAAGTGTCATATGAAATATACATTTTACATGTCATTTTTTTGATAATATAATAACAATCAAAGAAAAGGCTAATTATTACGTATCGCTATATATTAACCTTTATGGAAAGCGAGGAATGATTATGTTATTTAGAAAAAAGACAGTTAATGAAAAGATAGAACATCTTGTTAAGAAAAATGATTTCTATGAACTGGCTGATTATGTACATGGAACAAAGGAAGAGAAGATAGACCTTGCAACGGCACTTGGAGCTAATGATAATAACAGCAGTGTTGACCTTTTGTTAAGGCTTATAGATGATAATGATGAAGATGTTATATTTGCGGCGTGTGAGTCATTAAGGAAGGTTGGCTGTGAACATAATACAGCAGATTTACTTGAGAAATTAAACAAAATTCCTAAGGAAGATGAAAAAGTCAGGGAAGAGATAAGCAGGACTGTTCAGGAACTGCATCACAGATTATAATAAATATTCAAAATAAATGTTTTATAAATGAGGCTTTAATGGAGGGCATAATAATGTTTTCTGTTAAAGTCTCATTTTTTTATAAGATTGCTTTTAATAAGTAGTAATAAATATTGGTGTAAATAAGAAAATAGTGTATAATAATTGTCAGTTAAATTATTGCACTTAGGATAAATACTAAAGTGATGTATGAGAGGGTAACAAAATGAGTAGAAAAAAAGACAACCAAACGGATAAAAAATGAAAATAAAATGGAAAAACAAAAAATGAAACGGTTAAAATATTACTATTTTACGGTTGACGAATGGAAATATGCACTATATAATCAATATACAGAACAAATGTTTTACTGACCTATGTTTAATGATGTTTTGTTATTTGGAGGTGCGTTTTTATGACTATTGAAGAGATGAAAGACAAGAAGAAGGAAAAGGGATACAGCTATGAACAGATGGCTGACTTATCAGGTATACCTTTAGGGACAATACAGAAGATATTTTCAGGAGAAACTAAGAGCCCACGTTATGATACTCTTATAGCTTTGGAACAGCTTTTTACAGAACCGCTTGAAGTCAGGGAGACTGCTTCTTGTTACAATGCAGACAGGAATGGCAGTTATACGTTAGATGATTATTATGCATTGCCGGATGACCAGAGGGTTGAGCTTATTGATGGATATTTTTATACTATGTTATCGCCAACCTTTGGACATCAGTCTATTGCTGGTGAGATACACCGTCAGATTGCCAATTACATAATGGATAATGGTGTAAGCTGCCGTCCTTTTATTGCACCAGTGGATGTGCAGCTTGATTGTGATAACAAGACAATGGTTGAACCGGATGTAGGAATTGTGTGCGATACTTCCAAGATTAAGAGGTTTGGCATATACGGGGCACCGGATTTTCTTGTGGAGGTTATATCACCATCTACTAAGAAAAGAGATTATACACTGAAGCTGTCAAAGTATATAGAGGCTGGCGTGCGTGAATACTGGATAGTAGATGCAGCTCAGGAGAAGATTCTTGTATATTTCTTTGAGAGTGATAATTATCCGGTTATATATGGTTTTGATAAGCCTGTTCCAGTGAACATATATGAAGGTAATCTTGCAATCGATTTTACTAATATAGCAAAATGGCTTAAGGATGGAATGGAGTAGGATAGCAGGAGCAGCGTATATTTATTCGTTAATCTCCGGTATGAGATTACTGTAATACTTTGTTTTGCCAGTTAATACTTCGTTGGTTAAGCCACTTAATATAAAATAGTTGTAAAATTCAATATTTAAAAGACCAGCATTGGCTGATATGTTTTGAAACTAACTACTACACCACTGCTGACAAAGAATTATATTAGTCATGCTGGTCTTTTATTTTGATGTCATTATGGAATTATAAAAGTGCAATCGTCAACAACTTATTGACGATTTGAAGTAGTTTTTATCCGGTTGTTGCGAAATCTTAAAAATACTTCTTTAATCCGTTTTGAATATTCTGAATTAGCTTTCTTACAATACAGTAAATTAATTAATAAGTTTACTATCTATTTTCCTGTAGAGATAAATGGGCTTATAGCACCTGCCATCTGTGCGATAGGCATACTCTGAAGCCATATATGTCCGGGACCTGTTACAACTGTATTAAACAGACCTTCACCGCCGAACATAATATTTTTAATTCCAGGAACAGTCTTTATATCTATCTGGCAGGTAGCTGACATGGCAGCAAGATAGCCGGTATCTATGATAATCTGCTGTCCCGGTCCAAGTTCATATTCTTTGATGTATCCGTCAAATTCAAGAAAAGCGATACCATAACCTGATAACTTCTGCATAATAAAGCCTTCACCGCCAAATAATCCGGAGCTGAAACGCTTCTGAAAGAATACGGAAAGCTCAACGTCAACAGTTGAAGCTAAAAATGCCGATTTCTGTGCTATTATTTCTTGACCGGGTGCAATGTTAAAAGCTTTAATACTTCCGGGAAAGCAGGAAGCAAAAGCTATAGTGCCATTACTGCCGATAGCAGTATATCTGTTCTGGAACATGTGCTCGCCAGAAAATGCACGCCCGAACATTTTGCCAATACCGCCATTAGATGATGTTTCCATCTTCATATTAGGGGACATCCATGACATTGCCCCTTTTTCGGTAATCATAGTTTCACCAGGCTCAAGAACACAGGTTACGACTGGTAGTGGTTCTCCTTCAATAGTATAGTTCATATGAAATCCTCCTCATAAATAATATATGGTAATCCTGCTTATAGCTTATGAAAAATATAGCAGGCAGCCATGCTAATCCGTAGTAAAATTAATGTTACGATTACTTGATGCAAATATAATACTAATATATAATATTATAAGGTATATGTCAAAGTAAAAATGGGATGATAGTCCAACGATATGCGAATATTGGGTAGAGTGCTATGTGCCGGTGGCACATGTTTAGCATTGACCGAAGCGGGGCATAGATGTGGGAGTGCGTAGCACTGAACAATTAGCAGGTATCATAGTTGGGAAATTTTGACCACAACATCATTTATATAAATGAGCAAATCTGAAAAATTATAACAACCAAGAGAAGTAACATAGAAAATAAAAAGGAAAATACAGAATATGACTTTACAACAATTAAGATATGTAATAATGGTAGCAGAAACAGGCACGATAACAGAGGCGGCATCAAGACTTTTTATATCACAGCCAAGCCTAACCAATGCAATTCACGAGCTTGAAAAGGAAATGAATATAAAGATATTTGACAGAACAAATAAGGGCATACACATTTCAAAGGATGGCGAAGACTTTTTAGGATATGCAAGACAGGTGTTAGAGCAGGCTGCATTGTTAGAGGACAGATATAAGGGTGGCAATGGTGGAAAGCAGGAATTCTGCGTATCTACACAGCACTATTCATTTGCTGTCAATGCATTTGTTGACCTTATAAAAAAGTACGGACATGATGAGTACGACTTTAGCATACGTGAAACGCAGACTTATGAGATTATTGAAGATGTGGCTACTATGAAAAGTGAGATAGGCGTTATATATATGAACGATTTTAACAGGGTTGTGCTTGAAAAGGAGATTAAGTCGCATAATCTTGTATTCCATGAGCTTATGCAGGCAGAACCGCACGTATTTATAAGCAGAAGACATCCGCTAGCAGGCAGAAGCAAAGTTACGATGAGTGAGCTGCAGGATTATCCATATCTTTCTTTTGAACAGGGAGAACATAACTCTTTTTATTATTCAGAGGAAATATTCTCGGTTGAAGAGAAGAAAAAGAATATAAGAGTCCGTGACAGGGCAACTCTTTTTAATCTGCTCATTGGACTGAACGGCTTTACAGTATGCAGCGGTGTTATAGATGAGGAGTTAAACGGAAAAGATATAATTGCTGTGCCACTTGATGGTGAGGGTGGTATGCATATAGGGTATGTCACGCATAAGAATGTTTCGCTCAGCAGGCTGGGGGAGATATATGTGGAGGCATTGAAGAGGTATATTATGTAAAGTGACCATAGCTTTAAACTATGGCAAACATAAAAAACTAAGTATTATACAAGGTGTAAATCAGATGCTATATTAAGTCCAACGAAAACAATATAAAAATTATTGCAGGTTCAGATAATGTATCAGGTTGCATTTATATATTTAAAAACTGAACCTGAAATATCAGTTAAGAAGAAAGGCGGAACATATAATATGGCAAATACACCATTTAAATTCGATCACGTAGGAAGTTTTTTAAGACCAGAAAGCTTAAAGAAAGCAAGAAGAGATTATGAAGCTGGCAATATTACAGCAGAAGAGTTAAAGAGTGTTGAGGATAAGGCGATAACAGAACTTATAAAGAAGGAAAAGGAAGTTGGACTTCATGCGATAACAGACGGAGAATTCAGAAGAGCAACATGGCACCTTGATTTTATGTGGGCATTTGAGGGAGTTGGACATTGCAAGACAGAAACAGGACTTCCATTCCACGGCGAAGATGCTATGATAGATGATACATATCTTACAGGAAAGGTTGTATATAAGACACATCCATTTATAGAACATTTTAAGTTCGTACAGCAGTTTGAAGATGAAAATACAGTTGCAAAGCTTACGATACCAGCACCAGCGCAGTTTTTAGAGCAGATGATTATGCCATTTGCATGGGGCAATACTAAGAAGTTCTATGATACACCTGAGCAGGTAGCAGACGATATAGCTGCTGGATACAAGGAATTCATAAAGGATGTATATGCCGCAGGCTGCCGTAATCTCCAGTTTGATGACTGCTCATGGGGAATGGTGGTAGACCCATCTGCATGCAAGCTTTTTGGAACAACACCAGCAGGGCTTGAGAAGATTAAGAATACACTTCTTGACATCAATAATAAGGCTATAGAAGGAAAGCCGGAAGACCTTGTTATTAATACCCACGTATGCCGTGGTAACTTCCATTCCACATATGCAAGCAGCGGAGCTTATACAAGTGTTGCATCTACACTTTTTGCTAAAGAAAATGTAAATGCATATTATCTTGAATATGATGATGAGCGTTCAGGCGGATTTGAGCCACTTAAGAATGTTACTGGTGATAAGAAGGTTGTATTAGGACTTATAACAACCAAGTCACCGGAATTAGAGGATGAGCAGACTGTTATTGACAGAATAAATGAGGCTGCAAAGTATATACCACTTGACAGATTATGCTTAAGTCCACAGTGTGGTTTTGCTTCATGTGAGATAGGAAATAAGCTTACAGAAGAAGAGCAGTGGGCTAAGTTAAGACTTGTTAAAAAGATTGCTGAAAAGGTGTGGGGATAAGGCATTTCATTTATTATTAGAAAAAGCAGTTGTATATTAAGTAAAATAAATTTAAAATAACAAATCGCACGGTTTTACTGATAAAATCGTGCGATTTGTTTATAATATAATTAACAACTGATTTATGATTTTTCGAAAGGAGAGGGTAATGTTTGTAAGTATTCTGGAGGCTGAGAAGGATAAAGAATAACAGGTAATAAAATATAAGCCGTAAATGTCAGATAAGATTGACATTTACGGCTTATTATTATGTATACATTTCACCAATCAATTAACGCACATTAAATGCTTTAATTCCCGGATATACTGCTGAAGCACCAGATGGTGCAGTACCACGTCCAACAGTTCCATCTTAATAAAATATTAATAAACATAATAATATACTAACAGATTAAAAAAGCTATATTAAAGGAGGCTCTATAGAAAAATGTAGACATTTTTAGTAAAAATATTGGCATTTTTGAGAGGTTTATAGAAGGAGTTATGCGTGCTAAAGTGCGGTTTTATGGGCATAGCTCCTTCTTTTTAATCAAAAAATTAAAAAATACTCTTAAAATGTCTACATTTTATTTCAACATATTATTACATTATATTCAACATATTATTAAATTGTACTTTTACAGATAATATATACAACTGTCTTGTCAGTTGTAAACTTGTGTAGTATACTTTGTAAAATTTGAAAATAAAATTTAAAGGAGATACACATGTCTATAGTAAGTGATATTGAAAAGTTGAAGAAAGAGAAAAACGCAGTAATTCTTGCGCACTATTATGTAGATGATGATGTACAGGATGTTGCTGATTATATAGGTGATTCCTTCTACTTAAGTAAGGTGGCGACTAAGGTGAGTCAGGACAGGATAATATTTGCAGGTGTTGAGTTTATGGGTGAGAGTGCCAAGATACTTAATCCTGAAAAGAGAGTGTTTATGCCGGATATTAATGCTGACTGTCCTATGGCACATATGGCTGATAAGGATGAGATACTTAAGCTTAGGGAACAGTATGACGACCTTGCAGTAGTCTGTTATATCAACTCTACAGCCGAGTTAAAGAAGTATTCCGATGTGTGTGTCACATCTTCTAATGCAGTTAAGATAGTTAAAAATCTGCCTAATAAAAATATATTTTTTATACCTGACAGAAACTTGGGACATTTTGTTGCAAAGCAATGTCCTGATAAGAACTTTATATTTAATAACGGCTGCTGCCCAAGACACGTAGTTATCACACAGGATATGGTTAAAAAGGCGAAAGAGGAACATCCTTTAGCCAAGTTTGCAGCCCATCCGGAGTGTACAGAAGATGTGCTTGAGCTTGCTGACTATGTGGGAAGTACATCCGGAATAATTGATTATGTTGTTGATACGGATGCCAAAGAATTTATCATAGGAACAGTTGATGGTGTATTTAACGAGATAAGAAAGAAAGCACCTGATAAGAAGCTGTATACAGTAAAGCCAGACCAGGTATGTGTCAATATGAAAAAAGTAACGCTTGATAAGGTGTTAGATGTTCTTGAAAATGATACTAATGAGGTGTTTGTTGATAAAGAGCTTGCTGAGTGTGCGATGAAGCCGCTTAACAGAATGCTTGAACTTGCAGCTAAGTAAAATTTATTATCGAAAGATTATGTAAATTTTGTGGTTTTAATCTGCTTATTTATAGTATTTATAAATAAGCTATATACTTTAAAATGTATATTAGAAATGAGGAGAATATGAAAACAGATGTATTAATAGTAGGTTGTGGCTGTTCAGGACTTTACCTTGCGCTCAACCTTCCAAGAGATAAGAAAATTCTTATGATAACCAAGTCTGATGCACAAAGCAGCGATTCTTTTCTTGCGCAGGGTGGTATGTGTATGTTAAAGGATGAATCGGACTATGACAGTTATTTTGAGGATACGATGAAAGCTGGACATTATGAGAATGATAAAAAGTCAGTTGAGATAATGATTCGTTCTTCCGCAGATGTAGTTAAAGACCTGATAGCAGCAGGAGCGGACTTTAAAAAAGATGAAAATGGCAATCTCGCATACACAAGAGAGGGGGCACACAGCAGCAACAGAATTATATTTCACGAGGATGTGACTGGCAAGGAGATAACAAGCCATCTTCTTAAAAGAGTAAGAGAGCTTCCTAATGTTACACTTCTTGAAAACACACGTATGCTTGATATAATAACTAAGGATAATGAGTGTCTTGGAGCAGTTATAAGGCTTGAAAGTGGTCTTATAGAAAATGTTATAGCGGATGCAACAGTGCTTGCGGCAGGTGGAATAGGCGGACTTTATCGTCATTCAACTAATTTCAGACATCTTACAGGTGATGCGGTTGCAGTTGCGATTAAGCATAATGTTGCAATTAAGGACATTAACTATGTGCAGATTCATCCGACAACATTTTATTCTAAGGATGAAAAAGACAGAAGCTTTCTTATATCAGAGTCAGTGAGAGGCGAGGGAGCAAAGCTATATGATAAGAATGGAAACAGATTTGTCAATGAGCTTCTTCCAAGGGACCTGCTCACACAGGCGATATATAAGCAGATGAAAAAGGATGGCACAGACCACGTATGGGAAGATCTGCGTACTATTCCAGAGGATGAGTTAAAGACACATTTTCCTAATATCGTGCAGTATTGCTATGAACACGGATATGATGTGACAAAGGAGTGCATACCGGTTGTTCCGGCGCAGCATTACTTTATGGGTGGAATAAAGGTGGATTATGAGAGTAAGACATCTATGGACAGACTTTATGCAGTAGGGGAAACTGCCTGTAACGGAGTTCACGGAAGAAACCGTCTTGCAAGTAATTCACTTCTTGAAAGCCTTGTGTTTGCTAAAAGAGCAGCTCACAATATGGCGGAAAATGAGCTTATTGACATATTAGCACCGTCAGCAGATGAGTATGTTGAAAATTCAGATAAGAGCCAGTATCAGGACGAGGAAAAGCTGGATGAATATTATGGAGAACTTATAAGACAGAAGATAGATGAAGCTGACAAAGCTATGAAGACAGCGTAGAATAGGAGATTATAAAATGTTTGATGAAGTTACATTAAAGTTAAATGCAGACCCACTTATATTAAGTGCGTTAAAAGAAGATATTACAAGTGAAGATGTTTCAACTAACAGTGTTATGCCAGTGCCTAAAAAGGGAGAGGTTAATCTAATATGCAAGCAGGATGGTGTTATATGCGGACTCCAGATATTTGAGAGAGTATTTACATTATTAGATGAGAATACAGAAGTTGAATTTAAGGCAGCAGATGGAGATAAGGTAAAAAAAGGACAGCTTCTTGCGGTTGTAAGAGGTGATATTAAGGTGCTTTTATGTGGAGAAAGAACAGCGCTTAACTATCTTCAGAGAATGAGTGGTATAGCTACATATACAAGTGAGGTGGCTGCACTTCTTCACGGCACGGGAATAAAGCTTCTTGATACAAGAAAGACAACACCTAATAACAGACTTTTTGAAAAGTATGCTGTTAAAGTAGGCGGAGGAAACAATCACAGATATAATTTAACGGATGGCGTGCTTCTTAAGGACAACCATATAGGTGCAGCAGGAGGGGTCAAAGAGGCTGTAAAGATGGCTAAGGAGTACGCACCATTTGTAAGAAAGATAGAAGTTGAGGTTGAAACTCTCGATATGGTAAGAGATGCAGTAGAAGCAGGGGCAGATATAATTATGCTTGATAATATGGAGCATGATACTATGGCAGAAGCTATGAAGATAATAGACGGTAAGGCAGAAGTTGAAGTGTCAGGCAATATGACAAAGGAAAATCTTGAAAAGCTTGCCGGACTTTCTGTGAATTATGTATCAAGCGGGGCACTTACACATTCTGCACCTATACTGGATATATCACTTAAGAACCTTCATCCAGTAGAATAATCTTGTAATAACCCAAAGTATAATGTATCATAGTTGTGCAGTATAAATGTTATATAGTTTAAGAAAGCAATAGATTTGCTATACATATATAGCAAAGTAAATGTTATATTTATGAAGTAAGAAATTATGATTAAAATGTATTTGATATTTACATCATAATATAAATAAACAGTATGGTAGTTAACAGGGGTGAGCATAGTTATGAATGGACAGTTAAGACGGGAAAAGATAATAGATATTCTTAGCAGGAGTGATAAGCCGGTGTGTGGTGTTGCACTTGCAAAGCAGCTTGATGTAAGCCGTCAGGTAATAGTACAGGATATAGCGCTTATAAGGGCAGCAGATTATGATATATATTCAACCAACAGAGGATATGTTATAAAAAGTGAAAAGGAACATACAAGGATAGTCAAGGTAAAGCACGCTGAGAGTGATGTTGAAACAGAGCTTAATGCCATAGTTGATATGGGAGGCTGGGTTAAGGACGTGTTTGTATATCATAAAGTATATGGTGTCGTTAAGGCTGACCTTGACATTCATTCAAGACGTGACATAAAAGAATATATGAAGCAGATAAGTAATGGCAGTTCATCACTTCTTATGAATGTAACTTCTGGATATCATTATCATACAATAGTAGCACAGGATGAGAAGACTCTTGATATTATTCAGGAGGAGCTTATGCGGTTAGGTTTTCTTGCAAAGCTTCAGGAGTATGAACCGGTTGACTTCTGGAGTAAAAAAGAGTAGAATACATTAATGAATTGAATATAGTTAGATAATAACAAAAAGGGAGTAGTTGCATATATAGTATAATAATGTATTATATATGTTATGGATTTCGTCAGTACGGTTAACACCCGGAATTCATAGAACTTATTATTATGTTGAACAAGACTTTTTGTATGCTTTTAGCGAGCATACAAAAAGTCTTTTTTTATTATTTACGTGGTCAAAGTTTAAAAATACATAAAACAAACTAATAATATTTAATAAGGAGGCAGCTATGAAAGAATATTACAGAATGACACCTAAGGAAGTGTGCAAGGCACTTAATACAAATGAAGATGGACTTACAGAACACAGAGCAGAGCAGATTATTAAAGAAAAAGGACTTAATGTTTTAAGTGAAGCCAAAAAGAAAAAGCCGGTGGAGATATTTTTTTCACAGTTTGCAGACCTACTTGTTATTATACTTATAATAGCGGCAGTAATCTCTGCATTTTCAGGGAACATAGAAAGTACCATTGTTATACTGATAGTTATAATTATGAATTCCATACTGGGAACTGTGCAGTATGTCAAGGCAGAGAAGTCGCTCGCATCGCTTAAGGCGCTGTCATCACCACACACCAAGGTAGTGAGGGATAAAAAGATAATACAGATAAAATCACAGTATGTAGTGCCGGGAGATGTGATGCTTATAGAAGCCGGTGATATGGTGACCGCAGATGGCAGGATACTTGAAAGCTATTCATTACAGGTAAATGAAAGTTCGCTGACAGGAGAGTCAGCAAGCGTTGATAAGGTAAGCAGTGTTATAGATGATGAATGTCCTCTTGCTGACAGGGTAAATATGGTTTATTCAGGAAGTCTTGTGTCATATGGAAGGGCAAAGGTGCTTGTGACTGAAACTGGTATGAATACACAGATGGGACATATAGCAGCCCTTATGAATAATACAAAGGAAAAAAAGACACCACTTCAAAGAAGTCTGGACGACTTTGGAAAGAAACTGGCATTTATAATTATGATAATATCTGCCATAGTTTTTATATTAAGGCTTATACAGAAAGAACCTGTTATTGACTCACTTATGTTTGCAGTGGCACTTGCAGTTGCGGCGATACCTGAAGCGCTCAGTTCAATAGTAACTATAGTTCAGGCAATGGGAACACAGAAAATGGCGGCAGATAACGCTGTTATGAAAGAATTAAAGGCGGTTGAGAGCTTAGGCTGCGTATCAGTCATATGTTCAGATAAGACAGGAACACTCACACAGAATAAGATGACAGTTCAGGATGTGTATATAGATGGACACTGCATAAAGCCGGATGAGCTTGATCTTGGCAGACAGCTTCACAGATACCTCATATATATATCAGTACTTAGCAATGATTCATCCATACAGGACGGAAAAGGAATAGGCGACCCGACAGAATACTGCCTTTTAGAGATGGCAAGAAAAGCTGGTCTTGAAAGGTATGGAATTCTTGAGGATGACATAAGAAGAATAATTCCAAGAATGGAGGAGATACCATTTGACTCAGACAGAAAGCTTATGAGTACAAGGTGCAGGCTTCATGGAGTTCCTATGGTGCTGACAAAGGGAGCAGTAGATGTGCTTCTTGACAGGACTATAAATATAATGGAAGGTGAGAAGGTAAGACCGATAACTGATAAAGATAAGCAGGCTATATTACAGTGTAACAGACATTTTTCAGAAAATGGATTAAGAGTGCTCGCATTTGCAATAAAAGAAACTGCCGAGGATGAGAAACTGACAGCAGATAATGAGAACGGATATACATTTATAGGGCTTGTATCTATAGAAGACCCACCAAGAAGTGAGTCAGCAATGGCGGTTAAAGAAGCTTCAGATGCTGGTATAAAGACGGTTATGATAACTGGCGACCATAAGGTTACGGCAGTGTCTATAGCTAAAAGGATAGGTATATATAAGGATGGAGATATGGCACTTACAGGTCAGGAGCTTGATGCCTTAAGTGATGAGCAGTTAGATGCTGTTATCGAAAATGTTTCGGTGTATGCAAGAGTGTCGCCAAAGGATAAGATAAGGATAGTCGAACACTGGCAGAAAAGAGGCAATATCGTGGCTATGACAGGTGATGGTGTAAATGATGCACCAGCCCTTAAAAAAGCCGACATAGGTGTTGCTATGGGAATAACGGGAACAGAGGTGTCTAAGGATGCTGCAGCTATGATACTTTCGGATGATAACTTTGCAACTATTATAGGTGCAGTTCTTAACGGAAGAAATGTATACAGAAATATTAAAAATGCCATACAATTTCTGCTTTCAGGTAATCTTGCGGCGATAATAGCAGTGCTGTTCTGTTCGATAGCCTCACTTCCAGTACCTTTTAAGCCGGTGCATCTGCTTTTTATTAATCTTTTAACAGATTCACTGCCTGCGCTTGCGATAGGAATGGAGCCGGTAGACAAGAGCCTTTTAAAAGAGAAGCCAAGAAATCCGAAGGAGGGAATACTTACTAAGGACTTTCTTATAAGACTGGCATTTTACGGGGGACTTATATCAGTAAGTACACTTACAGCGTTTTATATAGGGTTAGGCACTGACAGCGGATTAGCAAGTACTATGGCGTTTGCAGTGCTGACACAGGCAAGGTTATTTCACGGCTTTAACTGTAGAAGTGATAAATCGCTTGCAGCAATTGGCATTAAAAGCAATATGTGGAGTGTCGGTGCATTTGTTCTTGGAACACTTCTTCTTATGCTGGCACTTATGCTTCCAGTGTTAAGACCATTTATGGAGGTATCGGCACTTGATATGACACATATAGGTTATATAGCTGTGTTATCGGTTATACCTACTGTAATAATACAGATAATTAGGCTTATAAGAGGAAAATAATTAACTTATTGATGAAAATTTGATAAAAAATATTGATTATAACAACACAACTGGTATAATTATGAAAGCAATAATTAAGGAGTTGTGATGAATAATTTTTACTATAAAGAAGGAATTACATTTATTAATGATGAAGACACAGCTATATCCAATGATATACAGAAGCTGGTTGTAGATACACTTGTCAGAAATTCGGCAGTAGGGGTTGTAAGCGGATTTTATGAGGAAGGGTATCCTATATATTTTATAAGCCAGTTTGCGCTTGCCAGTGTGGGATATGACTCTTATACTTTAAAGAATGAGATGGGTGGAAAGTATATAGAGTGTGTATGTCCCACGGACAGGGCGTATTACAGCCGTTTTATGGAATGGAAGGGTGATGCGCCAAAGGAAATCGAATACAGGGTAAAGAATAGTAAAGGCGAGTATATATGGGTCAGGGATGTAAGGGCTGATTATGAAGCAGAGGACGGAAGAAGACTGTGGATTAGTTCAATACGTGTCATCCAGAATGAACATATGGCAAGGAAGGAGTTTATATCGACTATTTCGCATGATATAAGGTCGCCGCTCAATGCTATTATGGGTATGGCACAGCTTGCAGGAAAGAACATTAATTCCAAAGAAAAGGTGCAGTCTTATATTGACGGTATAATTACATCGGCAGAAAAGTTTATGTACCAGATAAGTGAAGTACTTGATATGAATGAGTTAGAAACGACTGTCGCGCGCCTTGAAGAAAAGGAATACAATATATGCAGTCTTGCCGATAGTGTGATAAAGGGCTGTAGTGCAGCTGTTAAGGCGCGCGGACAGCAGATTGTGACAGATTACTCTGGAATAACTGATAAGAATGTTATATGTGATGGCAGAAATATATCCAAAGTGTTAGACGGTCTTATAAGTAATGCATCGGAATATTCACCTAAAGGTTCGTGTGTAACGATAAAAGTAGTACAGAAGGATAACAGTACATATGAGTTCAATGTTATTGATGAGGGTGAGGGAATTCCTTATTATGAGGTTGACAGACTGTTTGAGCCATTTGAGAGAATACAGGATGCGAGGTCGGCAGCAGATGGTACACATATGGGACTTGGACTTTCTGTTATTAAAAGCATAGTGGAACTTATGAATGGCACGATAAGTGTTAAAAGCGGTACTGGAAAAGGTTCGTGCTTTACAGTAAGGCTTATGCTTAAGGCAGCCGTAAGCGATGAGTGTGTAACGGATAAGCAGCCTGCAATGGTTCTTATAGTTGAGGATAACCAGAAAAATGCAGAGATAATGCAGGAATTTCTCGCTCTTGAGGATATAGGTTCGGATATTGCCTACAACGGAGCTGAGGCAGTTGATATGTATGAAAGTACTAAGGGCAGAAAGTATGATGTTATACTTATGGATATACATATGCCTGTTATGGATGGTTACGAGGCTGCAAGAAGGATAAGACAGTTAGAGGAAGTAACCAATATTACAACGCCAGTAATAGCAGTTACGGCAGATTCGCTTCCAGAGGATATTAATCAGGCTATGAAAAGCGGTATGAATGGGCATGTTTCAAAGCCTGTTGATTATGATGAATTAGTTGACATAATAAGAAATGCAAAGCGAGGTTAGGAATGTTTAGCAGCAGATATAAAGAACCGGTCAGGCTTATAGCACTCGACCTTGACAGAACAACATTAACGTCAGACGGACATTTATCAGAAGCTAATAAGCAGGCGATAATGCTGGCTGTCATCAAGGGTATTCATGTGTGTATAGCAAGCGGACGTGCATTTGACACGCTTCCGGAGGAGGTAGTATCTATCCCCGGAATAGAATATGCGATTACAAGTAATGGCGCGGCTGTATATGAGATAGCAGATAAAAAATGTCTTAACTCTTATGTTTTAAAACCATCTTCAGTAGATAAGATTATTAGTAATACTATAGATTATCCAGTCACATATGAAGCATTTATAAGGGGAAAGGCTTATGCTTCAAAGGAGTATATGGACGACCCTGTAAAGTTTGGCGCAACACCTAAAGCCATAGAATACGTAAGAAGCACAAGAACTCTTAAAGAGGATATAACTGGCTTTATATATGAACATAAGTATGAGCTAGACAGTATAGATATAGTGCTTGATGATGATGAGCTTAAGCGCAGGATAATAGAAGAGTTGTATAGAGTTGATGATGATATATATATAACAAGCTCAGTTAAGCAGCTTATAGAAATATCATATAAGGATGCCGGAAAGAAGTCGGGTGTGAAGTTACTTTCTGAAAGACTTGGAATTGCAAGGGAAAATATAGCGGCATTCGGTGATGCTGACAATGACTGTGATATGATTGAATATGCAGGTGCCGGGATTGCCATGGGTAATGCATGTGAGTCTTTAAAGGCTGCGGCTGATTATGTGACACTGTCTAATGATGAGGACGGGCTGGCGTATGCTTTTTATAATATACTTGGAATTGGTTATTTTGTTGATGAAAATCAGAGAAAAGCTTCACAAAGCACTTCATATTTTGAATTCCAGAAGGGGCATTACGCTACATGCTGGTGTGAGAATTCAATAAATATCTGTACATGGCTGTGGGATGAGTATGAAATGTCAGGGCTTATACGTCAGGTTATTAAAGATTTTGATTACTATGGAATAACAGAAGTTACAAAAAAACAGTGGAACAGGCTTGTTGAATTAAGTAAAGCAACTTCGGCTAAGGCAGAACCGATACTTATGGAGGCGGCTTCGTGGGCTGAGGAATGTTTTAAGGAGAATGAAGTCTTTACTATTATTGGGATGTAATACGATTGTATTTGCGGGTTGATTAATTGGCAGAAAATGTGTATTATATAGTATTGTGTTGTTTTATTATGACAGATAATCAGGAAGTCATATTGTATTAAAGCAGTGATTATCCAGTAAAGTTCACTTGCTTAAAACAGATATAAAATAGATAAACGGAGGATTAATATGGATAACCAGAAGTTAGCAGAGTTATTGTTTCCAGAGGTAGTTAATACACCAGAGTATTATGAGGAGAAGTTTCCATACAGAAAGCTTCCTAATAAGGCGGAAGTTACACGTATGGCACCTAGCCCTACAGGTTTCATTCATCTTGGAAACCTTTACAGTGCGCTTGCAGATGAGAGAATTGCCCACAGAAATGGCGGTGTGTTCTATCTTAGAATAGAAGATACAGACGAGAAGAGAAAAGTTGACGGTGCTGTTGAAACAATCATCAACGTATTAAGATATTTTAATATCGAATTCGATGAGGGGGCAGGTTTTGATGACTCTGACCCAAGAAATGCATACGGACCTTATTTTCAGAGACAGAGAGTTGAAATATACCATACATATGCCAAGAGCCTTGTAGAAAGAGGACTTGCTTACCCATGTTTCTGCACAGAGGAGGAGCTTGATAAGGTAAGAGCAAAGCAGGAAGAAGATAAGGTACTTACAGGATACTATGGTGAGTATGCAACATGCCGTAATCTTTCATATGAAGAGATAGAGGCTAATATCAAGGCAGGAAAGCCTTACGTACTCAGACTGCGTTCACAGGGAAGCCCTGACAAGGAAATTACATTTGTTGATGCAATCAAGGGAGAGATTAAGCTTCCAGAAAATATACATGATATTGTACTTTTAAAGAAGGATGGTATTCCAACATACCACTTTGCACATGCAATAGATGACCATCTTATGAGAACAACTGTTGTTGTACGTGGTGGAGAGTGGCTTGCATCAGCTCCTATCCACTATGAATTATTCCACCTTCTTGGATTTAAGATGCCAGCATACGCACATACAGCGCATCTTATGAAGTTTGATGAGGAAACTGGCGGAAAGAGAAAGTTATCAAAGAGAAAGGACCCAGAACTTTCACTTGATTATTATAGAAAGGATGGATATCATCCATACACTATGAAGGTATATCTTCTTACACTTCTTAACTCTAACTTTGAGGAGTGGCATGAGAAGTTCCCTGATAAGGATATTAATGAATTCCCATTCTCTGTAGATAAGATGAGCCAGTCTGGAGCACTTTTCGATAAGGATAAGTTACACAACATTTGTAAAAATGAGTTATCTAAGCTTTCAGAAGATGAGTTATATGATTTCTTATATGACTGGGCTAAGGAAAATGCACCAGAAAATGTAGATATGTGGTTTGCTGATAAGGAAAAAATGTTACAAATTCTCCGCCTGTATATGGGTGTAGGTGCAAAGAGAAGAAGAAAAGATTTTATGTATGCAAAGCAGATATTTGAGCTTATTTCATATTTCTTTGACGGAGCTTCTAATGATGAAAGAGATGAGTTCAGACTTGATGAGGATATGGTAAGCGATATATTAAAGACATATCTTTCGAAGTATGACCACAATGATGATAATTCAGCATGGTTTAACAAGCTTAAGGAAATAGCTGATGAGCATGGTTTTGCATCTGATATGAAGGCATACAAGGCTAATCCTGAAAGCTTCAGGGGTAACGTATCTGATATAGCTGAGGTTGTAAGAATAGCAGTGACAGGACGTGCCAATACACCTGACCTCTGGACTATTGTTCACATTATGGGTGAAGAGCAGATGAAGGAAAGAATACAGAAGTATATAAAGTAATCACCAAAAAGGAGAAATGAGGAATATTATGGGAAGAGAAGATGAAGGTCTTAAGCAGTTAGGAAGTAAGACTAAGTATAGTATGGACTATGCGCCTGAGGTGTTAGAAACATTTGTTAATAAGCACCCTGATAATGATTATTTCGTAAAGTTTAACTGTCCTGAATTCACAAGTCTGTGTCCTATAACAGGCCAGCCAGACTTTGCAACAATATATATATCATATATTCCTGATAAGCTTATGGTTGAGTCAAAGTCACTTAAGCTGTATCTTTTCAGCTTCAGAAACCACGGCGATTTTCACGAGGACTGCGTGAATATCATTATGAAAGACCTGATAAAGCTTATGGAACCAAGATATATAGAGGTGTGGGGAAAGTTCACACCACGCGGAGGCATATCTATAGATCCTTACTGCAATTATGGCAAGAAGGGTACAACATTTGAAGAAATGGCAAGACAAAGACTTATGTGGCACGATATGAATCCGGAAAAAGTGGATAACAGATAATAAAAGATAATAGAGCACAGGCTTCATCTGATGTAGATTGGATGAAGCCTGTTTTTTGTTTTTTTGGGGTTCTTTGTCAGGGGGGTTAGGTTTAGAACCATAAATGTTACTGTTCAGAGTCAATCTTGAAAATGCTGCGTGTTTCCTTGATGCAGCGTATATGACATATAAAATCTGATAATATATATTGCTTTTTTTAAAATGTAGTGTTATTATAATAGCACGTAGTAATCAAAACCACATAGCAAAGTAACTAAAACTTTAATATTTGTTTTGGTTTGCTATATAAAGGATTGGAGGAATGGTATTATGGAAAAGCTTAAGGAAAATGTTTCACATAGGAAGATAAAAGAACCGGGAAGTGCTATTACACATTTTATTGCGATGATTATGGCGATTTTTGCAGCAACACCACTTATTATAAAGGCATTGTCAGCACCGGATATGATACATGTTATATCATTGTCAATATTTATAGGAACTATGATTCTTTTATATGCGGCAAGCACAACTTATCATGCAGTTGATGCAACACCAAAGATTAACAAAATTCTTAAAAAACTTGACCACTGTATGATATCCGTTATGATTGCAGGTTCATATACTCCTGTGTGTCTTGTCGTGCTTCATAATACAACTGGTTATGCACTCCTTGCACTTGTATGGGGAATAGCAGTTGTAGGTATAATGTTTAAGTTATGCTGGGTGACATGTCCAAGATGGATATCTTCAGCACTCTATATAATCATGGGCTGGGCGTGTGTTTTATCATTTACGCAGATTATCAATGCACTTCCAAGAGCTGCTTTTATGTGGCTTCTTGCAGGTGGAATTATATATACAATAGGCGGTGTTATATATGCGCTTAAGTTAAAGGCATTTAATGCTAATCATAAGTACTTTGGCTCACATGAGATATTTCATCTTTTTGTTATGGCAGGAAGCATATGCCACTTTGTTATGATGTTTAATTATGTTGCTGTTCTGCCTATTCATTAATTGCCAAGTTACTAATGGGATAGGAAATGATTACCAGAGATAAACGATTGCACACCATAGTCATAATAATTAAAGATAAACTAAGAATGTTCTTAATGTCAGAAATATAGGTATTAAGAACATTTTTGTTTTAAATGTTAGTTATATCTTTGTTGTTTGTTAATACACAGTATGCGGATACCGATAATTATGTTAAACTAATAAAAAGACCAGCTGACATTACTGACAATGCCAGTTGGCATTATATATTATCGGTGTATTGAATATTTTAATATATCCAGATATCTGTATAATTGACAATAAGCTATCTTAAGTAGCTATAGACATTCTCTATTAAGTGTGCAGGATATATGCGGAATATGAGTGGATATATCCTGTACGGAGTGTGATTATAATTAGATGATAAGAGGACTATGATAATGAAAACAAAGGATATTACACTTACAGGTCTTATGGCGGCACTTATATTTATAGGAACATTTTTCTTTAAAATTCCTTCACCGTTCGGATATAATCATTTTGGTGATGGTTTTATGCTTCTTACAGTGTTTATGCTTGGTTATAAAAAAGGCGCATTTGCAGGTGCTATCGGAGCAGGTCTTGCAGACCTTATAGGCGGCTATACTGTGTGGGTACTTCCTACGATTGTCATAAAGGGTATGTGGGCGCTTATTATTGGTTTATTTATGGTGAAGCTTGGAAAGAATAATAAGATTATGTCATATGTTGGTGTAGGTGTCGGAGCAATATTCCATATATGTGCTTATACATTAGTGAGAATATTTGTGTATGGTATATCGGCTGCATTAGTAGCTCTTCCGGGACTTATATTCCAGACAGTAAGCGGAGTTGTGATATTTGCTGCGTTATATGTCTGTGTTTCCAAGGCTGGAATTAAAAAGGTGTTTGCAAATTAAATAAAATGATAATAGTAATAATAACATAAAATGTGGAAATGACATACTTTGAGTATATGTCCGGATGGGATATATATTCGGGGTATGTCATTTTTTACAAAAAAACGGTTATTTTTTACATTGTACGTTTCTTATTGTCCTTTTATGTTATTTTCTATGTAACATAAAAAGTTATATATGGTTACAATTAATAAACGGAGGTGTTTTTATGATTAAAGTTAAGAAGAATATATTGTGATGGTGTAGCAAGTGTTAGTAATTTTGTTGTTGAATGGGGATATGATTATGCCGGATTAAGGGCTAATTGTGTCGAAGATGATTTGACAGAGCAGACTGGATATTTTAGAGCGTATTAATGTATTGTAATGTTAAAACATATATAACTTTTTATGTGAATTAAATGGAGCTGGTAAAATGAAAAAATACAGGATAGAAATAGGCTTGAGTATAATTCTGTTTATTAGTGTAGTTGTACTTATTGTGAATATTATTATAAAAGCAAATAATGGTGGAAAAGATGTTACCGGAGAAGAAAAGTACACATTACCATCTTCATATAACGGTGAAAATGCAGATGAGTTATATGATGGAATGAAGGCTATAAGTGATGATATATTTAAAAAATATTTTATAAAAGATATTGGTGAAAAGGTTTCATATGTAAGGGCTGTAGAAACTCCCGGTATAAAGGTTGTTGGTGAAAGCGTGGAGAATGTAATTGAAGAAAGACAGGTAAATAAAGTTAATTATCAGAGTGAATATAATGGGAATATAGCACCAGACGGGTATGAATATATAATAGTTAATATTACTGTATATAATGATGGCACCTATAAAAGAATAGTTAGCCTGAGTGATATGAGCCTTGAATATAATATTGACTGGAGTACATCTTCATATTTGTCGGATGAGAATTATGGGGAAATGATTCACAGGGAATATGATGAAAATATGCTGTTTTATACATCCAGAATAATCAGCGAAAGAGAAAAAAAGATAGAAAATATAGTCACAGATGAAGATACAGGGGAAGTATACATAGATGCTGGTACAAGTGTTACATATAATGCCGTGTGGCTGATTAAAAAAGAACATGAACAGAGTCTTGTGATTAAAAAATTATATAATAAAAAACAGAGATATAATACGGATTATATAATAAAAATAAGTTAATTATGATGGGATATGTTTGTACGCATAAGGAGAAAATATGTTAAATGTAATAAAGATAGAATTAAAAAGAGCAATTATAAATAAGAAGTTTGTAATAGTAATTCTTTTGGGATGCATTATGGCAGTACTTGCATTTGTTGATACTCCGGGATTTACGATTGCCATTAACTGGTATAAGTATATGCATAATGACGAAATGGCTTCTATGATAATTAATAAGATGAATGAAGTGGATACACCACTTGAAATATGGATGCCAAGATATGGCGCATCAAGTACATTTTATAATGTATGGATTGCAGTATTACCGATACTGGCGGTTATTCCATATGCTACGGAATATTTAAAGGAGAAAAAGAGTGGACTTATTAATCAGTTTATGGTGCGTATGACAAAGAAAAAATATTATATGTCAAGATATATAGTAACATTTATATCAGCAGGACTTGTAGCAGTTATACCATTAGTGTTCAATCTTATGGTAGTTATGTGCTTTCTTCCATGGGGAACGCCTATCCGTGCTACGGGATTATATCCAGTAGTTACAGGGAATGTTTTTGAGAATGTATTTTATAATTATCCGTTACTGTACGTTATTATTTATCTTATATATACATTTGTTGAATTCGGATTGTTATCGTGCATATGTCTTGCATGTGTATATATAGAAGATAACTGGTTTGCAGTAACGCTGACACCTTTTATACTATATTTTTCAGAACATGTATTTCTGACGATTGGTCTGGGACTTAAACATATGTCATTACTTGGGTTGGCTAATATGTATAATGTTTATATAAATAATATTAATATACTTATTATACAACTGGCAGGGCTTTTTATTGTAAATATGCTGTTTTTTATAAGAGTCAGAGGGGATGTGCTATAAGAATGAAAGTTATGAAAAATAAAAAAATATCAGTTAACAAAATATCTGCTGGATTAATGATTGGTGTAATTCTTGTTATGGTTATAAGAATTGTTTATGTAAATATTACATATCCAAGTACTGATATGAAGATAATTAAAAATAGTGACACACTATATAAAAAAGACTATTCAGTAAAGGTACTGTCAGCAACGGATTATACAAGGGATGAGTGGAGTGACAGGATTGGACAGCTTGGTATTCTGCATGAGGAGAATGTATATAATATTCAATATTATAAAGAGGAAAAAGCTTCTGATACACAATATCAGGTATTATATAATCCCAGGGATAATTATAGTGTCATAGAACTTGAACTTGAGATAACCAATACTTCTGATAAAGAGTTGTATCTTGAAATGTCTGATTTATTCAATCTTGAACAGGGGATAAATACAACACCAGAATATATAAATGATTATTACACCTCAGCCTTAAATAAAAATGTATATGATAAAGATATAGATATCAGCCTTAGTTCTTACGAAACTGGAAAGTACATACTTGTATATATATGCAATAACTATAGTACTGACTATTATATCCAAAGTATAGAACTTGGTAATTATCAGGTTATGAAAGTACTGCCAGTACAATAAAAAGGGGATGTTGTGTATGCGAAAAGCTTATGTGAAAAATAATCAGGCAGCTTTATATGGAATAATGTTAAGAGAAGTATTTATTATGTATATTATAATATCGGTTTCTATTATAGTTTCAGCATATATGATATATAATCAGATGGAAAATATGAGCCGTATATATAGCTGTGCGCTTGATGGAATTGTTGTGTGGTGTACATCAAGTATGCTCAATCTGGGACTGCTTCCGGTCATTATTTCGGTATTTTTACATATGCATTATGACATATATATGAGAAATGTATGTGTTATAAAACAGAAAAGCAGAACCGGAATGTGGTTTAATGAGCAGAAACTGTCACTTATCATATGCTCTGTTGCATTTACTTGGTCTATGATACTGTCTTTTGTGCTGGCATATATTATGAATAAGGGAAACATATATGCCAATGTATCAGATGATTTATTTTTTACTAACACATATTATGGAATAATGTTAAGTCAGTGTACAGATATTCAGGCAGGTCAGGAAACACTCATACCTGCAATTAATATAGTGTGGGTCATAATCAGAGTGTGGCTTATAAATATGTTACAGTTGTATATGGTTGTTATGGAGGCAGATGTCATATACTGGCTGTCTGGAAAAAGACTGTTTTCGACAATAATCTTAAGTGCTATGTGTATGATAACTGCAATATTTCCAAAGTCCAGAAGATATGCTTATGTTTTAGGAATAAAGGTTAAAGCGTATTCTTATTATCTGGAGGCACTTAATATTAATGTATGGCTTAAACATATATTTATAATGCTGGTAATTATATTATTAACGAATGTTGTGATGTCGTTTGTTGTGAAAAATAAAGATATGGTAATGTGATAAATTAAAATAAAGATGCCAGGGTCAAAAGGTCTAATCCCACATGAGCTTGCTCATAAGTGGGTGAAAGACCTTGGGACCCGCCCCAATATGAGCATAAAAGTGGGATGACAATCCCGCGATATGTGAATATTGGGTAGAATTGTGGGAGTGCGTAGCACGAAACAATTCGTAGGCATCAAAGTCTGGGATTTTGACAATGACATAAAATATTGTAACAGAATGTAAGCCGGATAATCCGTGTATGCAGGAGATGAGTAGATAAAAATGATTGGATACAGTACCAAAAATAAAATTATATATGTTATACAATTAGTATTTATCATTGCTATATCAGTCAGCGGTGTTATATATACACGAAAATATTGTGATATGCAGCAGGGAATGTGTATGTATTCATATATGGATATATATATTAATTCTGTCTGCACTGATATTAATGTTATAGCCGCTTCGCAGATATTTTTAATTATTTATCTTATCAATATGGATTATATTCTGTCGCCTAATATAATTGTAAGATTAAATGAACGTGAAAATATATTGTGGAGAATATTAAGAAGTGGAGCGGCAGAGTCCTTGTTATATGGAATAATTTCACTTATAGTATGTGTTCTGACGGGGACATTAATGAAAGAACAATATTCATCAGGAAGAATTTGCAATTATGACATGCTTAATAGTATATATTATATGTTTACAGGAAAAACGGATGCTCATATATCATTAGCAGTGTTAAGGATAGCCGCTATTCTTATATGCAGTATATTTTTAAGATATATTATTGGAATAATAGTGAGTTTAATAGTCAGAAAAAAGAGCTATATACTGGTTATAAGTATAATTATAAATGTGTTATTATCAGTCAGACATATATTTAATATAAATGGGGAAACGCAGTATTTTATTTATAAAATATATACAGATACTACAGAAAGCCTGATTGCTTTATCGGTGATGATGATTGTCATAGTTGTATGTATCATATCAGCAAAGATACTTATAGGCAAAAAAGACTGGATATAGAAATAAAAAAAGCACTAATGGAGGTGTTATACAATGAATATAATATCAGATAAAGTATATCGGAATACATATGTATATTATATTAAAAGAGTTGTAATAAGAAGTATACCTGTGTATGTAATAGCGTTATTGCTTGGTGTAATGGTATGTGTATATTATAAGGGAAGTTATTCATCTTATTACAGCAGTAATGCTTCTATTAAAAAAAAGCAGAGTGAATATGAAGATTATCAGGAAAATATGGGTAAACCGTTAAAGATGGGTGATTATATGCTTTATATATTTAAGGGAATTGAACCTGTAGATAAAAATGTGTCAGCAGATAAAAAGATTGAACTTCCCGTTACATATCTTGCAATAGTTATAATGTGTGCATTTATTGTCGGGATTAATGTGGGAGATAAGGACGATTATGTAGTGTTGTGTTTTTCAAAGTCAAGGAGAGTGTGGCTTACTGGTAAGCTTTCCGGTATGTATATTGGCGGAATTATAATAATTATGGAGCTGCTTTTAGTGGCGGCTGTAATCTCAGGAGGAAAAACAGGCTTTGCAAGCTATGACACTGCATATCTTGTGAGATATGATTATAATAGGATGACCAATTTTTTTGCGGTAATGGCAGCAATATTTAGTATGGTTATGTCGGTAGTTATGCTTATTACATTACAGTTTATGATATCGGTTGTAATTGGACAGATAGAAGGATATATAAGTATAATCGCATTATCTGTGGCAGCTATATTTATTAATTCATCTCTTATACCGGGTAATGGGTTGATGCTTATAAGATACAGTTATTTCTTAAGTGGAGGATATAATGTTATATTTATATGCGTATATGCTATAATAGTTACCATTATTTCTTATGTGGTAAGTAACATATATATGAAACAAAAAGATATATTATAAAAGTTCTGTTTTTGCATAAATGTAAGACAGTCAAAAGAAGCACAGAAATGGGGATTAAATATGAATAATATGAGGATAGCAGTCTGTGATGATGAAAAACAGATAGTTGAGCATATAGAAAAACTGATTATAAGATACGCCAATTCTTTTAATATGGTTATTAATACAGATATATTTTTAGATGGACAAATGCTTATATCAGAGCTTTCCAGTGGAGTTCATTATGATATTGTTATTCTTGATATATGTATGCCTGAAAAAAGCGGGATTGACATAGGTGTATATATAAGAGAAGTTATGAACGATAATATATCACAGATTATATATATATCATCAGAACGACAATATGCAATGGAACTTTTTAAGGTACAGCCGCTGGACTTTCTGATCAAACCGGTTGAGTATGACAATCTTGTAAATGTGTTAAATAAGGCAGTGCATTTGCTTGGAATATCTAATAATGTTCTTACATATGAAAAAAATTCATCGATAAACCGTGTATTACTGTCAGATATAAGATATATTATGAGCAGTGGCAGGAAGATAATAATTAAGTTCGCTGATGGCGGACAGGACTCATTTTATGATAGTATGGACAGGATATATGACAGCCTTAAGGATAATTATTTTATAAGAGTGCATAAGTCATATATTGTTAATTATAATTATGTCAGGAAGATATATGCGTCAAAGGTGATAATTGATAATGGCGAAGAAATACCAGTAAGCAGGAACAGGCGTGGTGAGATAAATAGAATATGTATGCAATAACAGTAGTTTTATTAATTACAATGCAGTTAATGTTTATTAACCTGATTGTACATAGAATATGTGATTATGAATATAAGGCAGTAAGATGTATACTTGTAAATGTTATAAGTGTGGTTGTACTGTCTGATGCAATAATTATTGATAAGGGATTATGGTGTCTGATCGCAGCTAATGTATTAGTGTTTTTAATATTTGCATTTGCAATGAGTGCAAAAAGCAGTGTGAGAGCAGTCGATACCAAAGATAATTATATTGAATATAATAAGGCGGATTTTTTATATCTTGTAAAGCTATATACAATATCAGTTGTCACAGCTATAGTTGTTATGCTTCTTATAACAGCAGGAAGTAATGAAATGCTATGGTATTATGATAAAAAACCGCTTATAGGCATGTGCCTGTATACAATGCTTTTATATAGCAGTTATAGATTATATAGTATGATGTCTGAATACAACAGATATGTGATAGGTTATACATTTATGATTACTATATATACACTGGGAATAATGATAGTTATAAGGTGTTTTACAAAACAATATGATGTGCTTGTAATAATAGTTATATGTATGTATATCGTGCTTGCTGCGGCTATTGAGATAGTGTCAGGAAGGCAGATACGTGATATAGAAAATGACATACTTAATAACCAGAAAGAATTTTATGCGGAACAGATGACTGTGGTAGAGGAAGCCGATAGAAGAACAAGGGCTATAAGACACGATATGAAGAACCATATAAATGTTATAGAAAGCCTTCTTAAAAATGGTAGAACCAAAGAACTTCAGGAATATATAGAAACAATGCGTGCGGATGTGTATGAGTTATCCAATAAGATAAATACGGGTAATTTCGAGATAGATGCAGTTATTAATAATAAGATAAGTATTATGGGTAAGCTTGGCATAAGACTTGAGGATAATATTGTAATACCTGAAAATATGGAATTTGAGCCTTATGATATGGTTATTATTATAGGTAATCTTCTTGATAATGCAGTTGATAACTATAATAACCAGCATACTGTTAATAATGAATATGGTGGTTATAGTAATGGTATTGATAATGGCGATTGCATAAAAAAAGAGAATTTTAATGATAATTTAATCAGTCTTACTATGCGTTATAATAAGGGAATGTTAAAGCTGACTGTTACAAACAACTGTAACAGAATAAATGAAGCTGATACATATGAATATCATAACAGGAGAATACTTAGTAGTATTACAACGGCAAAAAAAGATAAGAAAAATCACGGATATGGTCTTAAGAATGTATATCGCATAGTCCGGAAATATAATGGAAGTATGATGGTAAAAAGAGAAAAGGACAGGTTTACTGCGGAAGTTGTTATAATAGAGGAGTAAAATAGCAGCTTATATATTAATGAGCATATTTTATGGAAAGTACTTTGAAAAATACATCATATATATAGAAAATTATAAGTTATTATGCTATCCTTTTAAGCTGTGTCGTGTATGCTGTATACAATATGGCACGGACAAAAAGATAAAAGATGATGAAAGAAAAGGAAAGTATATTATGTTATTAACAGATGTTGCGAAAGTGGCAGAAGCGGCAAAGAATAAGGCAGAGCTTTGCAACAACCACTTTGGAAAGTACTTTATGAGAGCGGTTATGGCGGGATTTTATATAGTTGTTGCAACTATATTATCCAATGTAAGTGTAGCAGTGCTGTATTCTACATATCCGCAGTTTGGAAAGCTGTTAGGGGCGTTTTTATTCTCACTTGCCATAGTTCTTGTGGTATTCTTAAATGGTGAGTTATTTACAGGTAATAATTTCGTTATGGCAGTAGGAGTGTATAATAAAACTGTATCAGTTAAGGATATGGTTAAAGTGTGGGTTGTAAGTTATGTTGGAAATTTTGTTGGGGCTTTTTTATTATCAGCGATGTTTGTATATAGTAAGGCTTCACACGCTATAATGGTAGATTATTATAACAGCTTTATATATTCAAAAATATCAGCAGGTGTGCCGGAGCTTTTACTTAGAGGAATTCTTTGCAACTTCCTTGTATGTATGGCAGTGCTTGTTGGAACTAAGTTAAAGAGTGAAAGCGGAAAGCTTATTATTATGTTTTGCATTATAATGTCATTCGTAGTTGCCGGTTTTGAACACTGTATAGCTAATATGAGTACATTTTCTATAGGATATATGCTGCTTGGCAATATTGGAACGACGGCAGTTATAAAAAGTATGCTTGCTGTTACTATTGGCAATATACTTGGTGGGGCGGTGCTTCTTGGAGTTCCAGTACAGGTTATGAAGGCAGAACACTAGTATTATATGTTTAAGACTTTTGTAATAATGCAAAAGTCTTTTTTTACACATATACGGAAGTTGTGTTATAATGAACAAAGTTTTAAAGAAAGAGGATATAAACTGATGAAGGAAAATCTGAAAAAATTAGCCAGATATTATAAACCATATCTTGGTACATTTATATTAGATATGATACTTGCCATGATGTCAGCGGCAGTGGCACTTGTAATTCCGCTTGTAGTAAGATTTATAACATCCAAAGTGGCATATATGTCAGCAGATGAGGCTTTAAAGAATATTACTATTATAGTTATAGTGCTTTTTATTCTTGTGCTTATCCAGTGGGGATGTAATTATTATATATCCAATTATGGACATGTCATGGGTGCTAAGATTGAGTATGATATGAGAGCGGAGATATTTAATCATTACCAGAAGCTTTCGTATTCGTTTTATGATGATCAGAAGGTAGGACAGCTGCTTTCAAGAATAACATCAGATTTGTTTGATATAACAGAGCTTTTACATCATGGTCCGGAGAATATTACTATATCACTTATAAAGATAGTTGGGGCACTATGTATTTTAAGCTCTATAGATTTAAGGCTTACGCTTGCAGCATTTATCCTTGTTCCGGTTATGCTTGTGTTTGCATATTTCCTTAACAAGAGAATGAAGACGGCATTTAAAAGAAACAGAGTTCGTATAGGGGAGATAAATGCGCAGATAGAAGATAATCTTTCTGGTATAAGGGTTGTAAAGTCTTTTGCCAATGAGGATATAGAGTGTGAAAAGTTTAAAAAGGGAAATGATGCCTTCCTTGAGGCAAAGAGAAACAGCTATCATTATATGGGAACATACAATGCCGGTCTTACAGCATTTACAACTATGATTAATGTTATAGTCATAGCAGTTGGCGGTGCAGGTATAACAAAGGGCTGGGTCAATCTGACTGATTTTGTTACATTTTTATTGTATATCAATATATTTACAGAGCCGGTTAAAGTACTTATCGACTTTACAGAGCAGTTCCAGAACGGATATTCCGGATATGAAAGATTTCTTGAGATATTGTCGGTTGAACCAGAGATTAAGGAAAAGCCAGATGCGAAAGAACTTAAGGATGTTAAGGGAGAGATAACATTTGACAATGTATCGTTTAAGTATAAGGATGGCAGTGATGAGGTGCTTTCAGGTATTAATCTTAACGTAAGACCAGGCGAATATGTCGCACTTGTTGGTCCATCCGGAGTGGGAAAGACAACATTATGTTCTCTTATACCAAGGTTTTATGAGGCAACTGGTGGAAGTATAAGAATAGATGGTACTGATATAAAGGACGTTACATTAAAAAGCTTAAGAGACCATATAGGTGTTGTACAGCAGGATGTCTATCTGTTTATGGGAAGCATAAAAGAAAATATAAGATATGGAAGACCAGATGCTACAGATGAAGAAGTTATAGCTGCTGCTAAGCTTGCCAATGCGCATGAGTTCATTGAGTCATTTGAAAATGGATATGATACGGATATTGGACAAAGAGGTGTTAAGCTTTCCGGTGGACAGAAGCAGAGACTTTCTATTGCAAGGGTATTTCTTAAGAATCCACCTATACTTATATTTGATGAGGCCACCTCAGCACTTGATAATGAAAGTGAGCAGATAGTCCAGGAATCTTTAGAGAAGCTTGCTAAAAACAGGACTACACTAGTCATAGCACACAGGCTTACAACTATAGAGAACGCTGAAGAGATACTTATGCTTACAGAAGAAGGCATTAAGGAACGTGGTACTCATAAGGAGCTTATGAAGCTTGATGGTGAATATGCACATATGGTAAAGATTCATCAGAAATAATCATGTTCATATAAAAAAACAATAATTTAATGGAAAAGTGTGCTTTGTTATAGTATAGTAATAAAGTACACTTTTATTATTATAGAATAGAGATATATTAGCTTGAGAATGGAGATTATTATCATGGAAATGTGGGATATATATGATGCTGATAAGAAAAAGACAGGCAGACTTATGAAAAAAAATGACTGGTGCTTAAAGGATGGTGAATATCATCTTACGGTACTTGGTGTTATTAAAAGACCTGATGGAAAGTTCCTTATAACGCAGAGAGTTATGACTAAGGCATGGGCACCAGGCTGGTGGGAAGTATCAGGAGGTGCGGCACAGGCTGGTGAGGAGTCATTTGATGCTGTAAAGCGTGAAGTACACGAGGAAACCGGCATTGATGTATCAGATGCAGATGGAGGTTATGTATTTACATATAAAAGAGAAAATCCTGGCGAAGGAGATAACTACTTCGTGGATGTATACAGATTTATAAAGGATGTCAGCGATGAGGATGTACATATACAGACAGAAGAGGCTCTTGGCTACAGATTTGTGACTAAAGAAGAGATTGAAAATATTGCTGCAAAGGGAGAATTTCTTCACTATGACAGTATAAAGCAGGTATTTGAAGATTAATGTAACGGGGTAAAATGAGATATTTTGGCATATATTATTAGTCATGTCAGAAGGTTATTTATGGAGATGTAAGTATGAATTATAATGACATAGAGGGGAAGGAAAAGTATGTAGTGTCTGCATATGAGGCAGATGCTAACAGATATTCTATTAAGTGCCAGTTTCTTACTATGATATTTCCGTTCATAACGTGGGTGCTTAACTGTGCTGGTATATTTACAGTTGAGGGAAAGCTTATGTTTATGAGCCTTTTGTTATCATTTGTAGTAACAGTACTTAATGTGGTTGTATGTTCTGTGCTTGGCATGGAGAATAAGATTACAAAGTATTGTGCCATGGCTGGAATTGTTATTGCTATATTTATACAGGCTTCGCTGCTTACTTATCATATGTATCTGCTTATTGTTCTGCCGGTAATATATTCTCTGCAGTATGGCCAGAGGAAGATGGTATATTATACATATATACTTAGTATAATAGGTCTTGCGATATCTGTGTATGTCGGCTATTATGATGGTCTGTGTGATGCGAATATGGTAGTTCTTACAAGAGGCACGATAGATGAATATGTTGATATAACAGGAACTATGTTTAAGGCGGCTCCTGCGAACAGTAATCCGGCATGGACACTTTTTATATATTTTATAATTCCAAGATGCATGCTTTTACTTGCTGTATTGCTTATGGTTATACATATATCAGACACGATTGCAAGCAAAGCCGTCAATGAAGAATATCTTAAGCATCTTTCAGAAACAGATGATATGACTAAGGTATATAATAGGAATAAGTATCTTGATATGATAAGGGATTATTATCCACATGTACCGGAGGTTTCAGTTATATTCTGGGATGTCAACGGGCTTAAGCAGACGAATGACAAGATTGGACATGAGAGTGGGGATATTCTTATAAAAGAGATAGCCGCCGCTATAGCAGGTGCAGTCGCAGAGGAAGGTATGGTATACAGAATAGGCGGAGATGAGTTTGTTGCGATACTTGAAAGTACAGATGATGATAAGGTGGAGAGTATCATAGCTAAGTATAACAGTATTGTTGACGATAGGAATAAGAACCGTCTTGATGGTATTAATATATCTGCTGCCGTAGGTAAGGCATTTGGTGAGGGGCACTATATTGAAGATATAGTAAAAAGAGCTGATACCAATATGTACCGTCAGAAGAAAAAATATAAGAACGCAAGATTATAGTGTATAAGCTGACATAAGAATAGAATAATTATTTGCAATAACTAAAAGCACTGATGGAAAGAAGAGTCTTCCCGTTGGTGCTTTTTAATTATGTGCAAATATGAATTGTAAAAATATAATTTTGGTGATATACTATATGTAAGCTTTTGGGGACTTGCATGGCATAGCATAGAGGTTATATATGTTACAAAACATAATGAATAAATAGAAAATATGAACAGGAGAACACATTTATGGTTAAATATCTTAAAAAATACTGGCTGTGGACAATTCTTGCCCCTCTTTTTATGATTGGCGAGGTGAGTATGGACCTTATACAGCCAGAGCTTATGAGCCGTATAATAGATGACGGAGTGTTAGGAATTAATAACGGTGGGGTGGGAAGTCTTGATATAGTGCTTGGCTTCGGACTTAAGATGGTATTATTTGTAGCCATAGGCGGTCTGTGCGGAGTTATGTCGGGCGTATTTGCGAACCTTTCGGCACAGCAGTTTGGTAATGATATAAGAAAAGATGCATTTAAGAGGATAATGTCATTTTCCTTTGAACAGACGGACAGATTTTCGACAGGTTCACTTATAACAAGGGTTACTAACGATATAACACAGCTTCAGAATTTTGTTATGCAGTGTATGAGGGGCTTTGTCAGGACAAGTATGCTTTTTATAGGCGGAATTGTATGCATGATAGGTCTTAATATGCAGTTCGGTGTGGTTATAGCCTGTGCGCTCCCCTTTATAGCCCTGTGCGTGGTGTACTTTATAGCAAAGTCTAATCCCAAGTTTACAGTGCTGCAGAAAAAGCTTGATAAGCTTAACAATGTTATGCAGGAAAATGTGTCTGGTTCAAGAGTTGTAAAGGCATATGTAAGGGAAGATTATGAAACAGAAAGATTTAACAGGGCAAATGATGAGCTTGTCAATACACAGCTTGATGTACTGCTGCTTCTGTCTTATATGACACCTATTATGAATATTATACTTAATCTGTCGGTTGTGGCAGTTATAAAGGTTGGCGGGATACAGGTAGCCGCAGGAAGTGCAACACCGGGAAATGTAATGGCAGCTATTACATATTGTTCACAGGTGCTTAATGCTGTTATGCGTATGACGATGATATTCCAGACAGCATCAAGAGGTGTGGCATCTGGAAAGAGAGTTATGGAGGTGCTTAATTGTGACCCTGCCATAAAGGATGGAGGCTTTGAGGGCGATACAGAGGTGTATGGCAAGGTTGAATTCAGAAATGTATCATTTGCGTATCCGGGTACTAATGGGGCCAATGTTATAGAAGACTTTAATCTTGTCATAAACAAAGGTGAAACTATCGGAATACTTGGTGCTACAGGCTGCGGAAAGACAAGTCTTGTTAATCTTATTCCAAGATTTTATGATGTGACGGCAGGAAGTGTGCTTGTGGATGATGTTGATGTAAGGGATTATAAGCTTTCGGTGTTGAGGGATAAAGTATCGGTTGCGTTGCAGAAGTCGGAGGTATTTAATGCGACAATAGCTGATAATATATCGTGGGGCGCTCCTTATGCTGATATGGAGGAGATAAATAAAGCGGCTGATATAGCACAGGTGACTGAATTCATAAAGAATAAGCCGGATGGTATTAACTCTGTTGTAAGTCAGGGCGGACACAGCTTGTCAGGCGGACAGAGGCAGAGAGTTGCGATAGGAAGGGCAGTTATAAAGCACGCGGAAATACTTATATTTGACGATGCGACAAGTGCCCTTGACCTTAAGACAGAGGCCATGCTTTATAGCCAGTTGGGAAAAAACAGAAAGGATATAACAAAGATTATAATCGCACAGAGAATTGCATCAGTTAAGAATGCAGACAGGATAGTGGTTATGGATAATGGAAGACTTGTAGATGTGGGAAGTCACAGCGAGCTTATGAAGACAAGTGTAATATATAAAGATATATATGATTCACAGTTAAAGAAGTAGAATAATAGTGTAAATATGGAGTTGGGCGTATGAAACAGGAAGAAAGCAGACAGGCGCAGATGAATAATTACAGGGCTTTTGGAAGAAGACCCGGTAACAGGAATATGACAGTTGAGAAGCCACAGGATGGAAAGAAAACGTTAAAAAGACTGTTAGGATACTTTGTGGCGGAGAAGAAAATGCTGGTTATGCTTATGTTAGCAGTGGTTGTTGTAGTTGTATGTTCAGTATATGCACCACGGCTTCAAAGCAATGCCATAGATGCAATAACACAGGGGGAGTGGAAAAGTCTTACTCCTATACTTATAACTATGGTTATAGTATATATCATACATAGTCTGTGTACATTTTTACAGAGTAAGTTAAGTGCTATATTAAGCCAGAATATAGTTGCCAGGATGAGAAAAGACCTTTTTTCGTGTATAGTTAATCTTCCTATTAAGTATCTTGATATGAACAGCCATGGTGATATTATGAGCCGTATGACTAATGATGTCGAAAATATATCAACAACGGTGTCACAGTCAATGAGTTCACTTTTTTCGGGGATACTTACGATTATAGGAACGGTTGTAATGATGGTGGCTTTATGTCCGCAGCTTGCAGTATTATCGTGTGTGACAGTTATACTCACAATAGCGGCAACAAAGTTTTTATCGAAGGCTATGAGGGTATTTTTCAGGAAAAGGCAGGTGTTACTCGGACAGCTTAATGGCAATGTCGAGGAAATGGTGACAGGCTATAAGACAGTTGTTGCGTATAACAGGCAGCAGGCGGTTGTAAGTGACTTTGACGGCGTGTCTGACGAACTTACCAAGGTTGGTATTATAGCAGAAATTCTTGGCGGTTCTATGGGACCGGTGATGAATGTAATCAATAATATAGGTTTCGTTATAATAGCTGCATTTGGAGGTTATTTTGCTATTAACCATATAATATCTATAGGTGTAATATCAGCATTTATAGTGTATGCGAAGCAGTTTGGAAGACCTATAGACGAACTTGCGCAGATATACGGGCAGATACAGACAGCGATTGCGGGTGCTGAAAGAGTATTTGCAGTTATGGATGAGCCACTTGAAGATAAGAGCGGTGATAAGACGATGGATAACTTAAAGGGAGTTATTAAGTTTGAAAATGTAAACTTCTCATATACAGATGATAAGCAGGTGTTATATGACTTTAATCTTGAGGTAAAAGCAGGGCATAAGGTTGCACTTGTAGGTTCAACGGGAAGTGGAAAAACGACAGTAGTCAACCTTCTTATGCGTTTCTATGATGTTGACAGCGGACGTATACTTATAGATGACGTTAATATTAAAGATATAGATTGTGATAATCTGAGAAAAAATACAGCGATAGTACTTCAGGATACAGTGCTTTTTGCAGATAGTGTGAAGAATAATCTTAAGTATTCTAACAGTGAGGCAACTGATGAGCAGATGTATGAAGCAGCACGTATGAGTAACTGTGATAATATGATAAGAAAGCTGCCGGATAAGTATGATACTAAGCTTATGTCAGAGGGTGAGAATATATCACAGGGACAAAGACAGCTTCTATCCATAGCGAGGGCATTTCTTGCGCAGCCTAAGATACTTATATTGGATGAGGCAACATCAAGTGTTGATACAAGAACAGAAAAGCATATACAGGATGCGATGGTTAAGCTTATGAAGAACAGAACAAGCCTTATAATCGCACACAGGCTCTCAACGATACAGGATGCAGACCTTATAGTTGTTATGGATGAGGGAAGGATAGTGGAAACGGGCAACCATAGTGAGCTTTTAGAGAAAAAAGGCAGATATTACCAGCTTTATATGACACAGTTTGCAGGAGAAGCAATTTAGTGCTATAATTATATATTACAAATCTTTAAATACTAAGTGAGTATTATATAGGAGTGATAACTTAATATGCAGAAACACAATATGCGAACAGAGAAGAAATCAAGTATTAAGAACAGCGCAACAAGACTGGTACTTATAGCACTGCTTGTGCTTATACAGACAGGCTGGATGGTATTTCTTATGCTTAAGCTGAATGCTTATTCGACAGCTATTACACTTGCACTTACGTTTATAGCCGTTTTTATTGCGCTTAAGATATTCGGAACCCACGTTAATTCAGCGCAGAGGATGCCGTGGCTTATAGTTATTACGGCTGTTCCATTCTTTGGAATATGTATCTATCTTCTTTTCGGACGTTCTATAGTGACAAAGGGAATGAGAAGACGTTTCAACGGCATAGAGAGCGATATATTAGTGAACAAGCTTAGTCAGGACGAAACGGTAATAGATGAGATAGCAGCAAAGGATAAAGGAATAGCCAACCAGTGTAGGTACATAAGCCATACGGCAAGATATCCGGTGTATAAGAATACGGATGTTGAATATTATGCAGAAGCAGATATAAGCTTTGCGGCACAGATAGAGGAGCTCAAGAAGGCGGAGCATTTTATATTTATGGAGTATCATGCAATAGAGGATGCATTAAGCTTTGAAAGGCTTAAGAAGGTGCTTATAGAAAAGGCGCAGAGCGGTGTTGAAGTAAGGATATTCTATGATGACCTTGGAAGTATATTCTTTCTTAACAAGGAATTCATAAAGCGTATGAGAGAGCAGGGAATACAGTGCAGGGTATTTAATCCGTTAAAGGTTGTTGTCAATATGTTTATGAATAACAGGGACCACAGAAAGATAACTGTTATAGATGGCAGGGTCGGCTTCACAGGCGGCTATAATCTTGCAGATGAGTACTTTAACATAACACATCCTTACGGATACTGGAAGGATACAGGTATTAAGCTTACAGGTGATGCGGTACGAAGTCTTACGGCAAGCTTTCTTACTATGTGGAATGCCATAGACCATACTGATTCGCAGGCTGATTATGATAAGTATCTTGATGCTGCTGACAACACTTACAAGGCTGTTGATAGTGAATGTTATGTACAGCCTTATTCTGATAATCCGCTTGGACAGGACAGGATAGGTGAGGATGTATACCTTAATATCCTTAAAAATGCGAAGGATTATGTATACATAACAACTCCATATCTTATTATAACTGATGAGATGGAAAGAGAGTTAAGGCTTGCTGTTAAGAGAGGTGTTGATGTAAGGATAGTTACACCGGGTATACCAGATAAAAAGATGGTATATAAGATTACAAGGTCATACTATGAACCACTCTGTTCAGCAGGTGTAAGAATATATGAGTATACACCAGGCTTCTGCCACGCAAAGCAGTGGGTGAGTGATGATGAGATGAGCGTTGTGGGAACTATCAATATGGACTTCAGAAGTCTTTATCTTCACTTTGAAAATGCTGTATTTACTTATAATAAAGGACTTGCTGCCAAAGTAAAAAAGGACATGCTTAATAACTTTGAGGCAGGCAGGGAAGTTACAAAGGATTATGCAAAGGATGTCATAAGACCACTTAAGCTTGGTACATGTATCCTGCGTATGATATCACCTTTGTTATAATATTTCGTACTTGCAAGAGCGCGAAAATTATATATAATGATACCAGGGTCAAAAGGTCTAAACCTACATGAGTTTGCTCATTGGTGGGTGAATGGTCTTTTGACCCGCCCCAATATGAGCATAAAAGTGGGATGATAATCCCACGATATGCGAATATGGGGCGGGTGCTATGTGCCAGTGGCACATGTTTAGCACGGACCGAAGCGGAGCGTAGATGTGGGAGTGCGTAGCACGGAACAATCCGTATGTATCATAGTTGTGGGTTGACCCCATAGACATAATGTAAGAAAGAGGTAAACAGTGAAAGAAGAATTAGTTACGGTTAAGGTAGACCATCCGTTAGGAAGTACAGATGAGGATAACCCCTCGGCGGTGTATCCTATTAATGCAGGGTATGTTGTAAATGAAAGTGAACTTGGGCTTTTACAGAATGAAGGCGAACAGAGGGCTTATCTTGTAGGAGTGGATGTTGCAGTTGATGAATATACAGGTGTTCTTATTGCGGTAGCAAGAAGAAGAGATGACTCTAACACAGTGTGGATAGTTGCACCTGAGAATATATTATACAATAAGCAGCAGTTAGAAGAGATAATACATTTTAAAGAGCAGTTCTATGACAGCTTTATTGAGATGGTAGATGAGGAAATGTGGGATGCCTATGATGCCAACGAGAATAAGTTAGGCTTTGAGGTGCGAAGAAGTATGGCAAAGTCACTTCCAGAAGGTGTATATCATGTTGTAGTTATGGTCTATACCATAACTAAGGATGGAATGGTACTTACAACGCAGAGGTCACGTAATAAGACATATCCTTTAAAGTGGGAAGTTACAGGCGGTTCTATTATAAGTGGTGAAACTTCAAGAGAGGGTGCTGCAAGGGAACTGTATGAGGAAACGGGAATATCACGTAAACCAGAGGAACTAATTCCTTTATATGAATGTACAGACCATAACAGGCATTGTATATATCATGGATATCTTAACCTGTGTGACAAAGAAGAGCATATCGTATTGCAGCCAGGAGAAACGATGGACTATATGTATGTTCCATACAATGAATTTTTTGATTTTGTTATGTCAGAAAGATTTGTGCCATCAGAGCAGAGAAGGTTTGTTCAGAATGAAGAGCAGATAAAGAGAGGCATAATGGCACATATTAATGTTGAGGAACAGGTAATTAATGCATAATATAAAAGGGGAAATAAATATGTCACTTAAAGAATTAGTATTAAAAAACAGGTCATATAGAAGATTTTATCAGGATAAGAAGATAAGCATAGAGGAACTTGAAGAGCTTATTGATATAGTAAGAAATGTGGCATCGGGTGCTAACCGACAGCCATTAAGATATAAGCTTGTATGTGACAATGATAATAATGAGAAAGTATTTTCTACATTAAAGTGGGCAGCAGCACTTACAGACTGGGATGGACCAGAGGAGGGCGAAAAACCTATAGGTTATATTATTATATGTAGTCCGGTGAATGTTCAGGCACCAAGAGATGAGGGAATAGCAGCGCAGACAATACTTCTTTCGGCAGCAGAAAAAGGGCTTGGAGGCTGTATGTTTGCAAGTATCAATATTCCTGAGCTTAACAGTAAGTTAGAAATTCCATCTGAACTGAGTGCAAGAATGGTTATTGCTCTTGGATATCCTAAAGAAACAGTTGTTATAGACGAAGCTTCAGAAGGCGATAATCTTAAATATCACAGAGATGCGAATAATGTTCATCATGTTCCAAAGTTAAAGCTTGAGGATGTGCTTTTATAGTAATATAAATAAAAAGAAAACCGGTTCTTATTAAGGAACCGGTTTTCTTTTTAGGCCTTTGTTACTATAGTGTTTTGTGAAACACTATTAATCTTTTGTTGTATACAGCAAAAAGATATTGCTATTATACTATATATTTATGAATGTGTCAAAAGCAAAATTATACATTTCTGGCAAGCTGGTGATAATTCTTTATAAGCAGAGGAAGTTCAGCTATAAGCATACCTATCCAGCCGGCAAGATATGAAAGAGGAAGTGCCTCTATTCCCATTCCAAGTAAAAGAACAAGAGGAATAGCAGCAATTACACGCACACCCATATTGATAAAACTGCTAAGAAGTGTAATCTTAAGGTCGCCGATACCACGGAAGTATCCCTGTATGCCGTTAGTGGCAGCGGGAAGGATGTACATAAACGATATAAGTCTTAAGTATCTTATACCGTGTAATATAACCTCTTCATCCTTGACAAAAAGAAGCATAAGAGGTCTTGCAAGTACAAAGCATATGAAAAACAGGATAATTCCGTATATGAATTCAAGTATCATGCCGCATCTGAAGCCTTCCTTCATCCGCTTTGGATTATTGGCACCTTTATTCTGTGCCATAAGTGCTGTCATGGCATGGCCGATATTCTGTTCAGGAGTGTAGGCAAAGTCATCTATTCTGTTCACAACTGCAAATGCGGCGGCAACGGATACCCCCATAGTATTGACGATAGCCTGTATACCTATCTTTCCAAGCTGGACAGTAGCCTGCTGCATTGCAGATACCCATCCGTAGCTTATAGTCTTTTTAAGGAGTGAACGGTCAAATATGAGCCATTTCTTTCCAAGGCAGAGGACAGGCACTTTCTTTTGTATATATATTATACAGAATACACAGCACATTATTTCACTTATAACAGTGGATATGGCGCAGCCGTTGCTTCCCATCTTAAGCACTATAACAAAGAATAAGTCACCAAATATGTTGAGCACTGAACTTGCAATAAGGAAGTACAGCGGAGTCTGGCTGTCGCCGAGCGCCCTTAGTGTGCTTGAGAAGAAGTTGTACAGAAATGTAAATACAAGTCCTATAAATATAATGCGCATATATGAGGTTGTGAGCTTCATAATAGAAGCATCTACCTGTAAAATATGCAATATAGGTGTGGCAAGCAGAATACACAGCACACTTAATATAAAAGAGAATATAACACCTGACAGCATAGTTGTACTTATCTGGCGGTGAAGCTTGTCATAGTCTTTGGCACCGTACTGTGTACCCATAAGGATACTTGCTCCCATACATAATCCGTTAAGAAAAAGTATCATAAGTGTCATAACCGGATTACATATACCAACGGCGGCAAGTGCCTCCTTTCCTACAAACTGTCCAACAATAATACTATCAACGGCATTATATGTAAGCTGGAACAGATTGCCCAGAACAAGAGGAATAGTAAATCCTACGAGGAGAGGCATAATCTTTCCTTTGGTTAAGTCTTTAGTCATAATCTTTAGTTCCTTTCGATTTTTCTTTACCGTACATTATAAATACAGTTGCGAAAAAATGCAAAGAAATTTATAATATCTGATATGGCATATACTAGAAGTAAAGTACAGAAAATATATGCTGTTATAGGAGGACAGTGTGAAAAATAAATTTTTCACACGCGAGATTTGTGTCTGCGCGCACTCGACACAAACTCGTTATGCGCAAAAAACGTGCGCAGAAATGAGGAATAGTGTGAAGGTTAAAGCTGAGGATATGCAGCTATATGCTGTTACAGATACACAGTGGCTTAATGGACGTGACTTTCTTGAAGTAATAGAAAGCGTTCTTGCAAATGGAGCTACATTTTTACAGTTAAGGGAAAAAAATGCCACACATGAGGAAATAGTGGCAAAGGCGAAGGCAATAAAGCCAATAGCTAAGAAGTACGGAGTGCCTTTTGTCATAGATGATGACATATATGCAGCTAAAGAGGCAGACGTGGATGGTGTCCACATAGGGCAGAATGATGCAAGCTATGAGAAGGCAAGAGAAGTTCTTGGAGAAGGCAAGATAATAGGAATGACGGTCAAGACAAGGCAACAGGCAGAAAATGCCATAAGACTTGGCGCTGACTATGTTGGAATGGGGGCAGTGTTTCATACAAGCACTAAAAAAGATGCAAAGGATATGAGCAGGGAAACACTTTTAGAGCTTGCAGGGATGATGGAGGATATTCCGGTGGTCGCCATTGGCGGCATAAGCTATGATAACTGCGATTACTTAAAGGACACAGGTGTTGATGGAATAGCAGTTGTTTCAGCCATATTTGCAAGTGATGACTGTGCGCTTGCCACAAGAAAGCTTTTTGTAAAGACAAGGGAATTGTTTGGAAAGAAAAGAAACATAATAATGGATATGGATGGTACGCTTGCAGACTCTATGCCTTTCTGGAAAAAGAGCGCAAGAGAGTATGCGATATTACGTGGAGCAGATATTCCGGATAATTTTGATGAGATAACTGGCGTTATGGACCTTAATGATTATGCTGAGTATGTTAAAAATGTTCTTGGCATAGATACTAATCTTGAGCAGATAACAGAAGCGGCTGTCGAGATTATGAATAAACATTACGAAAAAGATATACCTGCAAAGGACGGTATGACAGAGCTTGTAACAAGAGAGTATGAGGCTGGAAGCAGACTTGTTGTGTTTACGGCTTCAGATAGAAGAAGTGTTGAAATTCTCCTTTCGCACCTTGGAATAAGTGAATGTTTCTATGATATATATACAGTATATGATGTAGGACTTAAGAAGAGTGATAAGAACAGCTATCTTAAGGTGGCAGAGCTTGCAGGAATGGATATATCACAGGTATGGGTGTATGAGGATATATTAAGAGGTGTAAAGGCAGCAAAAGAGGCTGGACTTAATGTGTGTGCAGTGTATGATGAGGACTCCGCAGGCGACTGGGAGGACATAAAAGAGCTTGCGGATAAGGCCCTTGAACTTGTGTAATGTTAATAATGGGAATTAAAAAAATAAATATGGCATTTTATGGAAATTAAAATATATTTTGACCTTAGCATAATAATAATGATTATAGGTTTGAGAGCTTTAAGGTGAGGATATAGAATATTTTAAATGCTTATTATAATAAATATATGGAGATAATATATGAAGAAAAAAGTAGTAGTAGGAATGTCAGGCGGCGTTGACTCGTCAGTCGCAGCATTTCTTTTAAAGCAACAGGGATATGATGTCATCGGTGTCACTATGCAGATATGGCAGGATGACTCAGTGGAAACAACAGAAAATGGGTGCTGTGGAATATCAGCAGTCGATGATGCAAGACGTGTTGCAGGACAGCTTGGAATACCTTATTATGTGATGAACTTTAAGAATGAGTTCAAGGAGAATGTAATAGATTATTTTGTGGAAGAATATAAGTTAGGAAGAACTCCTAATCCATGTATAGCATGCAACAGATATGTAAAGTGGGAGTCGCTTTTAAGAAGAAGCCTTGAGATAGGTGCTGACTATATAGCAACAGGACATTATGCAAGAATATGTCAGCTTGAAAATGGACGTTATGCTATCCGTAATTCTGTTACAGCTAAGAAAGACCAGACATATGCACTGTACAATCTTACGCAGCACCAGCTTGAACATACTATTATGCCTATCGGTGATTACACAAAAGAGCAGGTAAGAAAGATAGCTGAGGATAATAATCTTATGGTTGCACATAAGCCTGACAGTATGGAAATATGTTTTGTGCCGGACAATGATTATGCAGGTTATATAGAGAAGACTACACAGTATAAGTCAGTTCCCGGTAATTTTGTTGATGTGAATGGCAATGTGATAGGAAGACACAACGGTATCATCCACTATACAGTAGGTCAGAGAAAGGGCTTAGGTCTTGCTATGGGACATCCTGTTTTTGTTGTTGCGATAAGACCGGAAACTAATGAGGTTGTAATAGGTGAGAACAGTGATGTATTTTCTAAGACATTATATGCAAAGAATGTAAACTTTATGTCAATAGAAAAGCTTGAGGGTTCTATGCGTGCAACAGGAAAGATAAGATACAGCCACGGTGGGGCAGAATGTACTGTCAGGATGATAGATGATGATACACTTGAATGTACATTTGATGAGCCACAGCGTGCCGTAACACCGGGACAGGCGCTTGTTTTATATGATGGTGAATATGTCCTTGGAGGCGGAGTTATTATCTAAAAGTGAGCAGAAATGAGGATTTATATGAACAGATTAATATATATGGATAATGCGGCAACAACTTCTGTAAAGCCGGAGGTTGTGGAGAGTATGCTGCCTTACTTTACAGAGGAATATGCTAATCCTTCAAGTATATATAACTTTGCACAGAAGACAAAAAATGCAGTTGAGGATGCAAGAGCTGTGATAGCTGATATGCTTAGTGCAGACAAGCCAAATGAAATATATTTTACGGCTGGTGGAAGTGAGTCTGATAACTGGGCACTCAAGGCGGCAGCAGAAACCTTTAAAGATAAAGGCAATCACATAATAACAACAAAGATAGAGCACCACGCCATACTTCATACATGTGAATGGCTTAGTAAACACGGATATGAGGTGACTTATCTGGATGTTGATGAACATGGACTTGTAGACACAGAGGAATTCAGGGCAGCTATCAGGGATAACACGATTATTGCAAGCGTTATGTTTGCTAATAATGAGATAGGTTCAGTCCAGCCAATAAAGGAGCTTGGGGCAATAGCACATTCAAAGGGAGTAGTATTCCATACAGATGCAGTGCAGGCATTTGCGCATATTCCAATAAATGTAGCAGATATGAATATAGATATGTTAAGCGCAAGCGGACACAAGTTTCATGGCCCTAAGGGAACGGGCTTTTTATATCTTAGCAATAAGGTAAAGATAGGCTCATTTATACATGGTGGTTCACAGGAGAGAAGCAGGAGAGCCGGAACACTTAATGTACCGGGAATAATAGGAATGGCAAAGGCGGCAGAGCTTGCTTGTAAGACTATGGATAAAGATAGTGAGCATATGGCACATATCCGTGATTATATGATAGACAGGATATCCTCTGAAATTCCATACGCCATACTTAATGGTGATAAAGAAAAAAGACTTCCGGGCAATATACATTTCAGCTTCAGATACGTGGCAGCAGAGCCGCTTCTTATAATGCTGGACCAGAAGGGAATATGTGTATCGGCAGGTTCAGCGTGTGCCTCTGGTTCTATTGACCCGTCACACGTACTTTTAGCAACAGGAGTGCCTAAGGATATTGCCAAAAGTTCAATAAGAATGACTATAGGCGAGGATATAACAAAGGAAGAAGCCGACTATGCAGTTGATGAGTTGAAGGCGGTAGTTGAAAGATTAAGAAGTATGTCACCGGAATATGCTGAATATATTGCAAGTCAGTCATAATTGAGTGAAATTGTATTTTTAATGTATTTTCATAAAAATATCTTGATATGTATTTGCTGGTGGATATATAATGGACGACAGTTTTGCGGCGTGTATACACAAAATACGCAAAGAAAAGAGGATTATTATGAAATATTTAAAACAATTCTTAATCATTCTGGTTATATCGCTTATAGGAGAGCTGCTTAATAAGCTGCTGCCACTTCCGGTACCAGCAAGTATCTATGGAATGGTGATATTATTTATCGGGCTGTTGTCAGGAGTTATAAAGCTTTCATCTGTCAAAGAGGCAGGAAGTTTTCTTATAGAGATAATGCCAGTAATGTTCATACCGGCAGGTGTGGGACTTATGTCATCATGGCTTAATCTTAAGCCTATTATTATCCCTGTGTGCATTATTACTGTTGCTGCAATATTTACAGTAATGATAGTCAGCGGACATGTAACACAGTTTATTGTAAAACGTACTAAAAAGAATGATGAGTACTGATGTGTTACAGTAAGTTATGGATAAGAAAGGTAAGGAGATTACATTAAGATGAATAATTTTTTTCTTGAGTCAGCATTTGCAGGAGTATCAATAAGCCTTATAGCGTATATGGCGGGGGTATTTCTTAAAAAGAAGTTTAAAATAGGGTTGTTTAACCCATTACTTATATCAATAATAGTTACAATGGTTGTGCTTATAGTTGGTAAGGTGGACTATGAAAGCTACAATGCAGGGGCTAAGTACTTAAGCTGGCTGCTAACACCTGCAACTGTGTGTCTTGCAATTCCCTTATATGAGCAGATACAGCTTTTAAAGAGTAACTTTGCAGCGATAGTATCAGGCATAGCTGCAGGAGTTGTTACAAGTCTTTTAACGGTGCTTGTGTTGTCTGCGATTATGGGACTTACACACGAACAGTATGTTACTATGCTTCCTAAGTCAATCACAACTGCGATAGGTATGGGCGTATCTGAGGAGCTTGGAGGATATGTGACTATCACTGTGGCAGTAATCGTAGTCACAGGTGTTATTGGCAATATTCTTGCAGAATTTATATGTAAAATATTCAGAATAACAGACCCTATAGCAAAGGGTGTTGCGATAGGCACATCATCACATGCTGTCGGAACTGCAAAGGCTATTGAGATGGGTGAGATAGAGGGCGCTATGAGCAGTCTTTCAATAGCAGTAGCTGGTATACTTACAGTTGTTGGTGCAAGCGTATTTGCTAACTTTTTATAAATGTTTATTACATTTAAGCAGAATGACATAAAGTAAAAGTTTAAATAAGTGACTATAAATATATAGAAGGTGTGGATTATGATTATTACTATAGCAAGACAGTGCGGCTGTCAGGGTGATGAGATAGGACAGAAGTTAGCAGAAGAGTATGGACTTTCCTTTTATAATAAAGAGCATATAGTAAGGCTGGCAAAGGAAAAAGGCATATATGAGAAGTTTCCATACTTTTTTTCTGAAATTCCTGTAAATGCACTTATGCATACTATAAGTGATGATGAGGGCAATATACTTCTTTCTGAGGCAAAAAAAGCCCTGTATCCACTTATAGGTGATGAGAACTGCGTTATAATAGGAAGATGTGCGAACTATGCATTTGCTGACAGAAAGGATAAGATAAGCGTATTCTTAAGCGGTGACAGGGAAGCAAGAATAAAGCATATAGCAGAAAAGCACAACATCGCGGAAAGAAAAGCCAAGGTTGTGGTTGATGAAACAGACAGCAGAAGAAGGGAGTTTCATAAGTACACTTCTAATCAGGAGTGGGGAAATGCAGCGTACTATGACCTGTGTATAGATGAAACAAAGGCTGGGGTTGATGGTGTGACTAAGATTATTAAGGATTATATTGAAGCTGCTAATAATTCATAAATATAATACTATAAATTAGCAGATATAGAAAAACGATTTATTTTTGTGTAATTTTATGTATTTACACATTTATAGTATCATATTTGAATATTAAGTATAGATTATGACCGAATTGTATGTTATAATTAACCTTTATTACAGAATTGTCTAATAATGTGGGCACAGGACTTGTTTTGCGGCTCATAGATGTAAGGGAAGGGAGATTGTATGACATTTGAGATAATCTTAGTAGCTATTGTTCTTATTTTATGTATTGCAGCAGATAAGTTTTCAGGAAAGTTCGGCATGCCAGCACTTATACTTTTTATAGGCATTGGCATGCTTTTTGGATGTGATGGAATAGCAGGGATTGAGTTTGACAATTTTAAGGCGACCGAGTACATATGTAATATAGCGCTTGGCTTTATTATGTTTTATGGCGGTTTTAATACAAAGTGGAAGACTGCGAAGCCTGTGGCGGCAAAGGCAATCTTACTGTCTACCTGTGGTGTGCTTTTAACAGCAGCATTTACGGCAGTATTCTGTTTTTATGTGTTAAAGTTTCCATTTGCAGAAAGCTTTCTTGTGGGTGCAGTTATATCGGCAACAGATGCGGCAAGCGTCTTTGCGATATTAAGACGTAAAAAGCTTAACCTTAAGGACGGTGTTGCATCGCTTCTTGAGATTGAGAGTGGTAGTAATGACCCTGTGGCATATATGCTTACAGTTATAGGAATATCAATACTTAATGGTGATAATCTGTCCTCTGTACCATATGCCATATTTGCACAGCTTGTATATGGAACGCTTATAGGCGTGGTGCTTGCGGTTGTTGCGATATATGTACTCACCAAGACAGATGTTATAGCCAATGGTCTTGATACCATATTTATACTGGCAGTTGTGCTGCTTGGTCTTGGATTATCGCAGTATGTGGGCGGTAATGGTTTCTTATGTATATATCTTTTGGGCATACTTCTTGGAAACAGCCGAATAAGAAACAAAGGAAACATTGTGCCTTTCTTTGACGGCGTTACAACACTTGCGCAGATAGTCATATTCTTTATGCTTGGATTATTATCATATCCGCATATGTTTCCATCAATTATACCTACATCCATAGCGATTGCGGTATTTCTTACATTTGTGGCAAGACCTGTGGCAGTATTTGCAATTCTTCTTCCGTTTAAATGTTCAATAAGGCAGTGTCTGCTTGTGTCGTGGGCAGGACTCAGGGGTGCTTCTTCCATAGTTTTCTCGATATTTGTTATGGCTGGCGGCGCTGATATGTCTAAGGACCTTTTTAATATAGTCTTTATGATATCGCTTATGTCAGTTGCCATACAGGGAACGCTGCTTCCGGCAGTATCATCAAAGCTTGGCATGATAGATGAAAAGAGCGATGTAAGAAAGACCTTCAACGATTATCAGGAGGAGTCAGCGATAACGCTTATGAGAATGTTTATACCAGAAGGACATAACTGGGAAAATAAGCTTATAAGTGAAGTACATATGCCAACCGGGGCTATAGCGCTTATGATAAAAAGAGGCAGGGAGTCTATAATAACAAGGGGCAATACAAGAATACTTGGCGGAGATAATCTCATACTCAGTGTTCCAGCCTATGAAAGCTCAGATAATGACTCACTTGAGGAAGTGATTATAACATCGGATAATCCATGGTGCAACAAGACGATAAGAGAGCTTAATCTTTCACAGGATTTAATAATTGCCCTTGTAAAACGTGGAGAAGAGAATATAATACCAGTTGGTGATACATTTATTATGGATGGGGATGTCGTGGTTATATATCGCGGTTAGTACATATGATTATGATATATCAGCCATATTATTTTGGTACTTTACATATGATTGTGGATTTATTATAATCAGTTGAATATAAAAACACATAGGAAAAAGGTGAATTGTTGTGAGAACTAAAAAACAGATACAGATGTCGGAAACATTTATAAACAGCGCTGTACTTGCGGTATCAGGTGGTTTTCAGGATGCGTATACCTACTTTACAAGGGATAAGGTATTCTCAAATGCACAGACTGGTAACGTTGTTCTTATGAGCCAGAACTTTATGACAGGTAACATAGTTGGTGGAATAAAGTATCTTTTCCCATTTCTGGCGTTTGGACTTGGCGTGTTTGTGACTGAGCAGATTAATGCAAAGTATAAGATGGCAAAAAAGATACACTGGAGGCAGCTTGTACTTCTTATAGAGATAGCTATTCTTACTATTGTAGGTTTTATGCCAGAGTCACTTAATATGGCGGCTACCGTTATGGTATCATTTTCGTGTGCTATGCAGGTGCAGGCGTTCAGAAAGGTCAACGGCTTTGCGTATGCAAGTACAATGTGCATAGGTAATCTTAGAAGTGGTACAGACGCGCTTTCAGTATATGTAAGAGAAAGAAAGAGAGAACAGCTTATAAAAGCCTTCCACTACTTTGGAATAATATTCTTCTTTGCACTCGGCGCAGGAATTGGCGGCAATCTTTCAGTAAGCTGGGGTGTGCATACGATATGGGTATCGTCAGTTATACTTTTTATAAGCATGGGGCTTATGTGGTATGAGAAGTATAGGGAATAGTGGAGATGTATTGCAGAATATTATCATGAACCAGCCTTGATGGGCTGGTTTTTTGAGTTATAATTAAACATTTCTTGTACGTGTATACACATTAGTGGTATTATTTAACGTATGTGTGCAGGATAAACAGACGATATGAGGAAAATACGTTATTTAGTGGGCATATCTTAACATATATACAGGATAAATACGGAGGGTATAGAAAGGTGGAGTACAGCGAAGAACAGACAGAAGCTATTAACAGCATAGACGGGCAGGTGTGTATAATATCAGTTGCAGGTTCAGGAAAGACGGCTGTTATTGTGGCAAGGGCAGACAATATAGTAAGGCACGGTGTTAAGCCATACCGCATACTTGTGCTCACATTTTCAAAGGCGGCAGCAGCACATATGCAGGAGCGTTACATACAGATGTACGGTGACAATGGCATACGTTTCTCGACTATCCATTCGCTGTGCTATTCGGTGCTTGTGAGGGCGTATGGACTTAAGCCGGAGTCAGTTCTTTCGGATAAGGACAGATTTAAGTTTCTCACAGAGTTTCATAACCAGCTTATGTATAAGAGAGTTGCTGGAGTTCCAGAGGATTTAGATGAATTCTGCCGCAAATGTGATGAATATATATCCGAAGAGGCGCGTAATGAGTATTATGAAAATACGAAGAAATATATAGATACGCATAAAAATGCTGCGTGTAATACAAGCCAGTATTTTAAGATGATATGCAGAAATGAATATGAAGTAAATGGATATAGTTGTAATAATAATAATTCTTGTATGAATTATAGCAATGCTGACAATGGTTATGATAGTAAAGGTGTGTATGATAACAAAAAGAATTCGGACAGCCCAATGTCAGTACAAAGTGCAGCATATGAGAACGGCGGCACATCCAATACATCCGCAACTTATAAATCAGATACCACATCAAGAAATAAGGCATATCTCAAGCTTGTATACGAACAGTATAAAAAGTACAAGTTGTCTAACAAAAAGCTGGACTTTGATGATATGATTATATACTGCCATAAGTGTCTTAGCAGGAACCAAAGGGAGCTTGAGTACTGGCAGGGTGTGTTTGACTATGTGTGCGTTGATGAGTTTCAGGACACAGGGCTTCTTCAGGCAGATATTATATATATGGTGGCTGATACAAAGAAAAATGTGTGTGTAGTTGGTGATGATGACCAGTCGATATATGGTTTCAGAGGTGCAAGCGGCACTGTATTTATGGACTTTATGAAGCGTTTTCCAGATGCTAAAAAGATAATACTTGGAACGAATTACAGAAGTCTTCCTTATATAATAAAGGGGGCTGACAAGGTTGTAAGCAATAACCAGGTAAGAATTAAAAAGGATATGAAAGCCTACAGGAGTGGTGATGGCAGAATTCACATAAGAGAAGCTGCAACACAGGGTAGACAGGCTGATATGGTTATATCGCTTATCAATGATTATATAAAAAATGGTGGTGAGCTTAATGATATTGCTGTGTTATACAGGGTCAAAAAAGAGGCATCGGTGCTTGTAAGCTCACTTGAAACCATTGGTATGCCATTTTTTACAAGAGATATGGTGGATGATATCCATCTTGGTATGTGTTATAAAGATATGCTTGCGTACTACAGGTTATCAAGAGGAATACCGGAGAGCGGCGACTTGCAGCGCATAATCAACCGTCCTAAGAGATATTTAAAGTCTAATCTTATAAGAGGCTGTGAGTTTGACCGTAATAAGATATATGAAGCGTGTACGAAAAATGCTTCAAGGCAGGAATGTTTAAGAATAAATGATACAGTAAATGATATGTTTCTTGACTTCAGGACACTTTCCAAGATAGATAATCCGACACAGTTTATTAACTACATTTACAGTAATATGAACTACGAGGAAAGCCTGTACGAGTATGCGGAGTATGTAGGACTTGACAGCGAGGATATGTTAAACCAGTCGGAAATGATGAAAAAAGAGTCGTTGAAGCTTGACAATATGAAAGAGTGGTACAGTTATATAGTGGATAAGGAGTACAGGCAGAGAGTTGATAAGAATAAGGGTCTGTATCTTAGTACATTTCACGGGGCGAAGGGTCTTGAGTGGAAAAAGGTTATAATAATATCTGCCAATGAGCGTATCACGCCATATGCATATATGGGGAAGGTTGATGACTACGAGGAGGAACGTAGGCTCTTTTATGTGGCTATGACAAGGGCAAAGGATGAGCTGGACATATTATATATAGAAGGAAGTGGCAACGCACGCCAGCGGTCAAGGTTTATAGAAGAGCTCATAGTGTAAAAATAAATTTTTCACACGCGAGATTTATGTCTGCGCGCGCTTGACACAAACTTGTAATGCGCAAAAATGATGATTAGCATAAGTAAATAAAATATAAAAAATTACTAAAAATGTTGCAATATTAGTTGATATAAGCCATAATTAATCTTAATTGTTGTACAAAATTCAGATGTATGGCATAAAATATAACCAATAAAAAGGGAGTTATATCTTATGGATAAAAGAGAAAAGAAAAAAGATATTATAATATTTGGCATAGTTATGGCTATAAGTCTTTCCGTTGCGCTTAATATAGGCAATATATTTGGTGGTGTTGGAACATTTATTAAAATCGTCAATCCAATACTTTTAGGATGTATGATTGCCATTATACTTAATGTGCCGATGGAGGCGTTATCAAGGGTATTTGAGAAAATGTCGGGAAAGGTGAAGTTCTTAAAGAAGGAAAAGACACGAAATGGTATAAGTCTTGTTATATCTATAGTCGGTGTTGTGCTTATATTTGGGGTTATTATATGGATGATTATTCCGGGGCTTATAGAGTCAGTGTCAGTATTTATTAAGAATTTCGACACAAACCTGGACTCAGTAACACAGCTTCTTAATAAGTATGGTGACCATCTTTCGCTTGTGAGAGATTATGTGGATAAGATAGACTGGAACAACATATTAAAAAATGTCGGTAATATGCTTATAGCTGCTCTTAATGGCGTGTTTACAGGACTTCCACAGATAGGCTCATCACTTTTTAACCTGAGTATATCAATTATTATTGCAATATATGTGCTTATGGATAAGAAGAAGCTCTTAAGCCAGATAGACAGACTGATAGAAGCAGTATTTACTAAAAAGATATCATCAAAAGTTGAAAGATGTGTTAATCTTTTCGCAGAAACTTATGCAAGCTTCCTTACAGGACAGTGCGTTGAGTCGTGCATACTTGCAGTGCTTATGTTTGTAACACTCAGTGTATGCCGTATGCCATATGCAGGGCTTATATCCATAATGGCAGCGGTATTCCAGTTTGTTCCATACATAGGTGCATTTATGGCGTGTGCAATAGGAGCGATACTTGTGTTGTTTACCAATCCTGTACTTACAATATGGTTTGTAATTGTATTTCAGGTTGTACAGTTTGTTGAAGGACAGTTTATATATCCAAGAGTAGTTGGAAGCTCAGTAGGTCTTCCTGCGCTCTTAACACTTATGGCAGTGTTCCTTGGAGGTAAGTTCTTCGGACTTATAGGTATGATATTCTTTATTCCGCTTACTTCTGTTATATATCAGCTTGTTGGTGAGATGGTTAATAACAGGCTCAAGAAAAATACACAGGATAATGCAGTCAGCATTATAAATGATAAGGAAAATGTAAATAATGAGGCAGAGGCAGTTAAGGTTAATAAGTAACAGAAATGGGGTATAGTGTGAAAAATATATTGATTATAGCGACAGGTGGAACGATAGCCTCCACAGACTCAGGTGATGGTCTTGTACCAGCCATAGATGTCAAAAAGCTTATTTCTTATATTCCTGATATATCTGGTAGGTGTAATATTGATGGTATATCTATTATGAATATAGACAGTTCCAATATGACACCTTCACTTATGAAAAAGGTTGCTGATGCGATAGTTGATAATTATGGTGATTTTGATGGTTTTGTCGTGACACACGGAACGGATACGTTAGGATACAGTGCGGCTGCCGTGACATATATGTTAAAAGGTCTTGGTAAGCCGGTTGTATTTACTGGTTCGCAGCTTCCGATAGAACACAGTGATACAGATGCGAAAAGAAATCTCTTTGATGCCGTGTGTTTTGCCTGTGAAAATGTCAGTGGCGTATATGTTGTGTTTAATGGAATAGTTATATATGGAACACACGCAAGGAAGATAAAAACAACAAGCTTTGATGCATTTGAGAGTGCTAATATTGAAGCAGCCGCAAAGGTTGTTAATGGGGTTGTTGTATATAGTGGTGAATTCAGCAAGGAAAAACATAGATATATAGAGTATAATAAGTATTCTGAAAATGATAAAAGTGATAATGATAGTAATGACACCGGATTATATGCTGACACTGATATGTGTGAGGATATTATGGTTCTTAAGCTGTTTCCGGGAATTAAAACAGATATATTTGATTATATTAAAGAGCATTACCGGGGTGTCATAATAGAAAGCTTTGGAATAGGCGGAATTCCATGTACAGCAGGTGATGAGGAGAATGACAGTAACAGCAGTGTAGCTGAAAAGATAGGTGAGCTTACAGAGGCAGGCATTGCCGTGGTTATTACGACACAGTGTATGTATGAGGGCGTATCGCTGGATGTGTATGAAGTCGGACATATTCTTGCAAGACAGAATGTTATTGTGGCGAAGGATATGACAACGGAGGCTGTTACGATGAAGCTTATGTGGGCACTTGCGCATTATACTAAGATGACGGATGTTAAGGAATTTATGGAAGCGTTTAATGTTGAGAGTGCAAGAATGGCAACACAGTATATCGTAGACAAGCTTGGTGAAGGAATATGAAGGAATAAAGGTAGCAGAGCTTCAGGGAACTTCGGGTGCATCGGCAGCTATTGACAGGTCAGAAGGTTTCCATAAGGTAGCAGACAGCAAGTTAAATGTTGTAGCAAGCCAGACAGCGAACTTTAACAGAACAGAAGGTATGAGTGTCATGGAAAATATGCTTCAGGCAGATGGTGACATAAAGGCAGTATTTGCAGCTAATGATGAGATGGCGCTTGGTGCAGTTGAAGCCATGTCAGGAGCAGGAAAAAATGTTTTAGTTGTAGGCTTTGATGCGACAGATGATGCCATAGCAGCAGTAAAGGCGGGAAGAATGGCAGCGACAGTAGCACAGCAGCCGGAGCTTATCGATTCTACAGCGGTTGAAAATGCGGTTAATCTTATTAATGGGGTAAGTATCCCTTCATCAATACCTGTAGAGGTTACACTTATAACTAAGTAAAAGTAATTAGGATAGTTGTTTATAAATGTCAGGGTTAAAAGTTAATACGATATTTAACCCTGACATTACTGGCGATTGTAATAAATAAGAATAGGAGAATAGTGTGAAAAATAAATTTTTAACACGCGAGATTTGTGTCTGCGCGCAACTGGCACAAACTCGTTATGTGCAAAAAAAGGTGAGCAGAAAAGAGGATTATTATGAAAGTATTAAACATAGGTTCATTAAATATTGATTATGTATACAATGTTTCGCATATAGTAAGACCAGGTGAAACGCTTGCAACATCTGATATGAATATATATCCAGGTGGAAAGGGAATTAACCAGTCGGTAGCACTTGCAAAGGCAGGGGCAGAAGTATATCACTGTGGTCTTATAGGTGAGGATGGAAAGCTATTCCTTGATGAGTGTAAGAAGTACGGAGTAAACTCAGATTACATCAAAGTGGTTAGCACTAAAACAGGACATACCATAATACAGATTGATGAAAACGCACAGAACTGCATTTTATTATATGGAGGAGCTAACCAGAAGCTTACAGAAGAGTATATAGATGAGGTTATAGAGCATTTTGATAAGGGAGATGTTCTTCTTTTACAGAATGAAGTAAATAATATACCATATATTGTAGACAGAGCCTACGATAAAGGAATGATAATAGCACTTAACCCATCACCTTTTAATGAGAAGCTGGATGAAGTAGATATGAGCAAGATAAGCATATTTATCCTTAATGAGATAGAAGGTGAGGAACTCACAGGCTGCAGCAAGCCGGGTGATATAATAAACTGTATGATAAGAGATTATTCAGGCGCAAGAGTTGTTCTTACACTTGGTGGTGACGGCGCTATATATGCGGATAAGGATAACTATGTACATCAGCCTATATTTAAGGTGGATGCTGTTGATACGACTGCGGCAGGTGATACATTTACAGGGTACTTCCTTGCAGGACTTATGGAGGGCATGAATATAAAGGATGTGTTAAGATTAAGTGCAAAGGCTGCATCGATAGCGGTTACAAGAAAGGGTGCAATACCTTCGATACCTTATAGAAAAGAAGTATAAATGTCAGAAAGCCGGTTGCATTTTAAGAGTTATACTAAATATAACTGAAAAATTACCGATATAATAATCAGATATCCACGGAGGGAATTATATATCTGGTATTTTATATACGGAAAGGAAGATAATGAATATTACTAATCAGACTTCAACATTACTTGATATGTTAAACAGCAGCAGTAGCAGCAGTAAAACAAGTAAGTCAGACTCATATGTTGATATACTTATTCAGAATAATAATCTGAGATATCAGCAGAGAATGAAGGAAGTACTTGGAACTAATGTGGGTTCTTCATCAAAGGATGCAGAGTACGAGAAGACAGCAGGCGCGGCAGCCAATCTTAACAAGGCGATAGAAGCACTTTCAGATACTTCTATATGGAACACAGACAGTAAGGATTATTCAAGTGACAGCACATATGATGCCATAGCCAACTTTGTAAGTTCTTACAACACACTTTTAAGTAAGATTGACAGTGTGGGAAGCACAATCAAGAATACTTATGGTACAAAGCTTAATGACCTTACAGATAAGAATAAGGAAGCTCTTGAAGCCATAGGAATTACTGTCGAGAGTGATGGAAAGCTTAAGATTGATTCAGATAAGCTTAAGCAGGCTGATATCAGTGAAGTTAAGAAGATATTTGGAAGTGATTCTGAGTTTATAAAAGGTGTTAAAGAACAGTCGGAGGAAGTCAATAATATTGTTTCACAGGCTTTAAGCATCCAGAAGAGCTTATCATCACTTTATAATTCTTCATCATCAAGTGTTGATGTGTCAGAACTGTTGTATGGAAGTTCTTACGACAGTATAGGATAGCTGATGAAATTGGAAATGTAAGAAACAATCCTCACACATCAGACAATAGTTAAGTAGTATAATATTAAATATAATCCTGTCATCAGATAGTTAAGGCGGTCTGGTGACAGGATTTTTTGTTAAATTATGCGATGTAAAGGTCAAAAGTTTTATGATTATTTGTCAAGAGTGGGGAGAGCTTAGAACCAGTTTTATTATGCAGGCACGAACGCCCTTTTGACATTTATATCATTATATAGAAATATAATAATTAATGATATTGCATAGTAAATTAATTAATAAGTTTACTATGCTATATAATCCTTTGCAATATCCTTAAGTATATCAGCAGACTTTTTAAGTTCAGCCATTTCATCGTCACTAAGTCCGATAGGAACAACCTTCTCAACACCATTTTCACCGACTACAGAAGGAATACTAAGGACAACGTCATTAAGTCCATATTCACCAGTCATAAGGCTTGATACTGGAAGAATAGAATTTTCGTTTCGAACGATAGCCTCGCATATTCTCTTGACTGCCATAGCTATTCCATAATAAGTGGCGTGCTTTCTTTCGATAATCTCGTAAGCACTGTTTTTAACATCATCAAATATTTTCTTCATAGATGCCTCGTGGTTGAAGTGACCGCGCAGTTCGCAGAAATCGTTCACAGAAAGACCGCCTATCCTTGCGTTGCTCCATGCGGCAAGTTCACTGTCACCGTGTTCACCGATAATAAATGCGTGGACACTTCGGCTGTCAATATCAAGGTGCTCACCTAACAGATATTTAAATCGTCCTGTATCAAGAACTGTACCGGAGCCGATAACACGGTTGGCAGGATATCCTGACTCTTTAAGTGCGATAAGTGTAAGTATATCAACAGGATTAGATACAATAAGAAGAATTCCGCCAAAGTCACGTTTCTTTATTTCACCGATGATGGACTTCATAATAGCAGCATTTTTCTTGATAAGGTCAAGGCGTGTTTCGCCCGGTTTCTGGTTGGCACCGGCTGTTATAACAATAATGGCAGCATCGGTTATGTCATCATAATTGCCTGCATATATCTGCATAGGCCTTGCAAATGAAATGCCATGGCTTATATCCATAGCCTCACCCTCTGCACGGTCAGTATCAGCATCTATTAAAACCATTTCTGAGAATAATCCGCTCTGCATAAGTGCAAAAGCAGAAGAAGAACCAACAAAACCACATCCAATTACAGCAACTTTTCTACTATTTACTTTCATATTAATCCTCATTTCCGCGCACATTTTCGGTATGATAATGAACCTGTGCAGTGTGCGCCCAGACACAAGTCATAAGATTAGTCTATGAAATAACAGATGTATTATTCCGCGGTTTTTGTATACAACATACATTGTTATTTCTTTAACGAAATTATAGCACTTAATAGTTTGTATGCAAGATTTATATACAAAACATTTTTTTGTGCAAAATTACAAAAATCTTCTTTATTTTATATGTTATGTTAGATAACACTCTGTATAAGAATTTAAAGTTATAAAAAAAATCTTAAATAATGGGGTTCTGATTAATATTTTTGTTGACTTAATGGTGTAATACAGTTATTTTTATGAATAAATAAGTTGATGAAAAAGAATTTTTTACTTGGGACATGCTAAACACTGAAAACGAAATAAAATGTCAGAGTGTATATTTAAAAGGGAGTTGTGTTGAGATATGGGAATAAACCAGAAAAAGCCTCGTGATTTAATAGAAAAAATCAGGGAAAGTATAAGTGGTAACATACAATATATCAAAGTTGGTGTTGTGGCGGCAGCTATTATAATAGTATGTATTGTGATTATGGTTATTTCAGGCATAAATTATGAAAAGACTAATAATAACATATCTGCCAATAACAATAATGTAACAACAGCAGAGAGCACGTCCAACGGTGACAATACTGATAATACAGAGAGTACAGATAATAGTAATAACAATAATAATGAAGAAGTGTCAGATGGCGACCCACAGAAGCGGTATACAGAAGAGAACGGAAAAGAGGTAACTATGGCTTCGCTTCTTGGAGATAATGGAGCTTATTCTAACGGAGCAGATGTTTCAAAGCTTCAGGGCAGGATAAACTGGATGAAGGTGGCAGAAAGCGGCATAGATTATGTTATGATAAGAGTGGGATATCGTAGTGACACTGATGGAACGATATGTGAGGATAAATATGCTTCTTATAATCTTATAAGCGCTCAGGCAGTTGGCTTAAAAGTAGGTGTATATTTCTATTCAACTGCGGTTAATGAGGAAGAAGCAGAGCAGGAGGCGCATTGGGTCATAAATTATGTTGCAGGATATTCAATAACATATCCGGTGGTATACAGGTGTGAGGATTATACAAGTGAATCAAGCCGAATGTATGGTCTTTCCAATGATGAGAGGACGGAAAATGCGCTTGCATTTATGAATACAATATCAGAAGCGGGTTATAATGCCATGCTGTATGCCGGAAAGAATGAACTTGAGGGAAACAGCCAGTGGAATACAGATGATATAGAGGAACAGTATCCTGTGTGGTTGGCTTCATATAATGAGGGAGCATATCCTTTGGTGTCAGCTCCTGACTATGATGGTGTATGCGCTATGTGGACGTACACTAACAAGGGACATGTTGGTGGAATATATGAGGATGTGGATATGAATGTGGCATATTTCAGCTATGACAGGGAGGCAGACCCATTTGACCCAGATGACAGGTTATATGACAGCATCAATGAGGCAGAGCTTGGAATTGTGTTTAAGAGTGTTGACGAAACGGTGACAGCCAAAGAGGAAACTACGTTAAGAAGCCTCCCTGATATAAAAGGAACGGTTGAGTATGTGCTGTATAACGGTGATACAGCAAGAAGAACGGCTTTAGGTGATAATGGCTGGTCAAGGCTTGAATATAATGGCGAAACTGTATATGCCATAACAAGTTACCTTACTACAGACCTTGATAGTGAGTCTTAGCTGTAACGCTTAAAAATGGTGATTATGTTATAGGAGTTATAAATATGCATAGTTGGTTACAAGCGGAATATAACGGTCAGAAGTTATATGCAGTGTCAGGCTGGTTTATGGGTTAAAATAATGACATAATAGATAATTTTTTGCTATATGTGAAGAATATTATTTATAAATATATCAACATAAAAAAGGAGAAATACAATGAAATCAAGAAACAAAGGTATTATTAAAGCTATGACAATGTTTGCAGCTTTAATAATAATGGTAACAGGACTTTACGGGTGTGGTACGGGTGCTGCCGGCACATCGGATGAAGACAAGAAGGCAGCTTCAGAAGGATACGATATAACAGCGGGAGCATCTGTAGATAATCCATATACGTTTACAGATGACTATGGAAGAAGTGTCACAGTAACATCACATAACAGGGTTGCAGCCATGATAGGAAGCTTTGCTGACATATGGACATCTGCCGGTGGTGAAATCGTTGCTGCGGCTAATGATACATGGACGAACTTTGACTTAGGACTTTCTGAGTCGGTTGTTAATATTGGAAGCATATTAAATCCTAATACAGAGCTTCTCATAGCGGCACAGCCGGACTTTGTCATAGCAAGCTGTAATACAGATTCTAATATAGCACTTATGAGTACACTTGAAAATGCGGGGATAACGGTTGCTTACTTTGATGTATCCAACTTCTCACAGTATCTTAATATGCTTGACCACTGCACTATGATAACAGGAAGAAGAGACCTTTATAAGACTAATGGTGAGGATGTAAAGGCACAGATAGATGAAGTAAAGAGCAGTATGGGTGATAATCATCCAAAGGTGCTTTTCATAAGGGCAGCAGCGAGCAGCGTAAAGGCTAAAGGAAGCACTGGTTCAGTAGGTGGTGAGATGCTTGCAGACCTTGGATGTATTAATATAGCAGACTCAGATAAGAGCCTTTTAGACGACCTAAGTCTTGAGGCGATAGTTGCGGCGGACCCTGATTACATATTTGTAACGACACAGGGTAACGATACAGAAGCAGCTATGAAGAATTTCGATAAGTTAGTTTCAGATAATCCAGCGTGGTCATCGCTGAGGGCTGTAAAAGAGAGCAGATATTATGTGCTTGATAAGAAAATGTACAACTTAAAGCCTAATGCCCAGTGGGGTAAGGCGTATAAGCAGCTTGCAGATATATTGAATTATGGATTGACTGATTAAATACAGTATAAGGAGGATAAATATATGGGATACTTTCCATTTTTTATTGATATCAAAGGAAAAAAGGGTCTTATCATAGGCGGTGGAAGAATAGCAGAACATAAGCTTAAGAAAATTCTTGCATATGAGCCGGATATAACTGTTGTTGCAACAAAGATAAGTGACAGTATCAGAAGCGTTGAAGGTATCAAGCTTATTGAGAGAGAATTTGTCAATTCAGACCTTGAGGGTTGTTCTTTCTGTATAGCTGCCACAGACGATAAGAAGTTTAATGCATATGTGGCTGGTGTGTGCCGTAAAAACCATATATTTATAAATGTGGTGGATGATAAAGACAACTGTCAGTTCCTTTTTCCATCGGTATATAAGGCGGGCAATCTGTCTATAGGAATATCAACACAGGGTGCAAGCCCATATGTGGCTGCTGATATAAAGAACCGCATAGTGTCAGAGCTTCCTGTTGATATAGAGCAGATACTTGATTATCTGTGTTCAATAAGAGAAAATATTAAGGAAAAGGTTGATTCCTCATCTGACAGGGCGGCTATATTTAAAGCTGCTGCAAGAAGATGTATGGTGCTTGAAAGAAAGCTTGAAGAGGATGAGCTTGATGAGATAATACGCTCGGTTACTGACAGCAGCCATGAAGAAGTCAAAAAGGGCAAGGTTATAATAGCCGGTGCCGGATGTGGTTCATATGACCTCATAACAGTAAGGGCACTTAATGCTATAAAAAGTGCGCAGGTGCTTGTATATGATGACCTGATAGATGAGAGAATTCTTGAGTATGCATTAGAGAGCTGTGAAAAGATATATGTAGGCAAGAGAAATGGAAAGCACAGTGCTCCACAGCAGGAGATTAATGAGCTTCTTTTAGCAAAGGCAGAGGAAGGAAAGATTGTAGTACGACTTAAGGGTGGTGACCCATATGTGTTTGGAAGAGGCGCAGAGGAAGTATTATATCTTAAGGAAAAAGGCATAGAAACAGAGGAAATACCGGGTATAAGCTCTGCAATAGCCATTCCTGCCATGGCTGGAATACCTGTGACACACAGAAATGTAAGTAGAAGCTTTTCTGTTATAACTGGTCATACAGCACCTGCTGACGAGTCAGATGTCACAGCATTACATAGTGATATAAAGAATTCAGCAGCTATGGACGGAACATGCGTATATCTTATGGGACTTACACATCTTAAGGAAATAGCTGATACACTTATGCAGGAGGGAAAGCCAGCGGATACACCTGCGGCAGTTATAAGTGGAGGTTTTGATGGTTCATACAGGGCGGTATATGGAACTCTTAGGGATATAGCAGAGAAGACTGCAAAGGAAGGAATAGAGTCACCTGCAGTTATTGTTACAGGCGATGTGGTTGGTTTTCAGGAAAAATTGAAATAAAATCAAAATAAAACACATAAACATATTGACTTTGTAGGGAAATAGGTATAATATAACAATACAATTTCCAAAGGTTGCCAGGCAACTAATATGAGCCTGGCAATATTTTTTAATCAATAAACATACTAACGTACTATGTATGTATGAAAACGGGATTAAACAAAAGAATAATACATATCTCTGGTTAGAATTAAAATAAAATGCTCAGGGATTGCAGAACAGGAAAGGAGATAAAGACAATGACTATAAAAAAGCTTAATAAAAGAATGACTTCAGTAAAAGCAGTTGGTATGGCTTGTATAATGTTATCTTTAACACTTCTTTCCGGATGTGGCAAGAGGGATGGTCTTACGATTACCAATGTATCTTATGACCCTACAAGAGAGTTCTACGAGGAATATAACACTGCATTTGCTGATTATTATATGAAGGAATATGGAAAGCAGATAAAAGTCATACAGTCACACGGTGGATCAGGCAGTCAGGCGCGTTCGGTAGTTGAGGGCTGTAATGCAGATGTTGTCACACTTGCACTTGAACACGACATAACACTTATACAGAATACAGGACTTATAGATGCAGGCTGGAAGGATGAGTATGACAGGGACTCAGCACCTTACACATCCACAATCGTATTTCTTGTAAGAAAAGGTAATCCACTTGGAATTAAAGACTGGGATGACCTTATAAAGGATGGTGTTGAGGTTATAACACCAGACCCTAAGAGCAGCGGTGGTGCCTGCTGGAACTTCCTTGCAGCACTCAGCTATGTCAAAGAAAAGTACACAGATGAGAGCTCACAGAAGGAATTTTTAAGAAAGCTTTATTCTAATGTTTCAGTACTTGACTCAGGAGCAAGAGGCTCGACAACAACATTTGTTGAGAATAAGAAGGGTGATGTACTTATAGCGTGGGAGAATGAGGCGATTAATTCGATGAATTCTTATCCGGGTGAATATGAGATGATTACACCAACTGTCAGCATACTAGCACAGCCTAGTGTTGCAGTTGTAGATGATAATGTAAAGGTTAATAAGTCAGAGGAACTTGCAAGTGCATATCTTTCATACCTTTATTCAGATGAGGCACAAAGACTTGCAGCAAAGTATGGCTACAGACCTTCAGATAAGGATATTTTATCTGAGTATGGCAATGAATTCGACCTGAACGTAAGACTTACAATCATAGATGATTATGGTGGATGGGATGAGGCTTACAGAATATATTTTGATGACGGAGGCTGGTTCGATGAAATATACGACAACTGATAAGATTAATGAAGAACCTGACCTTTCAAAGGCTGGTAAAGATAAAAAAGTAAGGGTTATACCGGGCTTTCATCTTACACTTGGAATAACAGTTACTATGCTGTCGCTTATAGTGCTTATACCGCTTGCGTCAGTTATGGTTTATTCGTTAAAGCTCTCACCAATGGAGTTTATAAGTCTTGTCACTAAGAAAAATGTAGTAAATGCATTTGTGACAAGTATAGTCTTTTCGTTTATAGCAGCAGTTATTAACTGTGTGTTTGGAACGATACTTGCGTGGACATTTGTTAAATATGACTTTGCAGGAAAGAGAATACTTGACGGACTGATTGAGCTGCCTTTTGCACTTCCAACAGCAGTAGCAGGCATAACACTTTCTAAAATGTATTCAGAAACAGGAATACTTGGAAAACCGCTTGCTTCACTTGGAATAAAGGTTTCATATACACATATCGGACTTGTTATTGCACTTATCTTCGTAGGAATTCCATTTGTTGTAAGAGCGGTAACGCCGGTACTTGAGAAGATGGATCCACAGTATGAGGAGGCAGCCTATATATTAGGTGCAAGTCCTTCAAAGACATTTTTTAAGGTAATACTTCCAGAGATAAGTCCGGCACTGCTTACAGGCTTTGGTCTGGCATTTGCAAGAGGAATAGGAGAGTACGGAAGTGTTATATATATATCCGGCAATAGTGCCAAGGAGCATACACAGGTTGTATCCTATGTTATTATGCAGAAGCTCAATTACATAGATTATTCTTCAGCTACAGCGATAGCACTTGTTATGCTTATAATATCGTTTCTCATATTACTTATTATAAATATTATACAGATGAGAGTAGCTAAGAGAACATCTTAAGTGAATACAATATATTAAATTATTAAAGAGTCTTGAAAATATTAATAATTATTACATTAATTAACAGATTTAATCAGAATGGAGGGTAAGTATGAGCGAGAATGATAAGCTTGAGAAAAGAAAAAGAACAACAAGAAATATATGTGTACTTGTGACAGTAGTATTTATCACAGTAATGCTTATACTTCCATTATTCTCTATAATAGTGAGTTCACTTAAAGAGGGAATAGGCTTTTATATAAAGTCGGTAACCAGCGCTTATGTACTCAGCGCACTTAAGGTTACAGTTATTGCAACAGTTGTGGCAGTTGTCATTAATACACTGTTTGGAATTATAGCAGCGTGGGTGCTTACAAGATTTGACTTTAAAGGAAAACAGATACTTGCAACACTTATAGATATTCCTTTTTCAATATCACCTGTTATAGTCGGACTTGCATTTCTTATGACATTCGGAAGACTTGGATTTTTCTATCCGGTTATAAGATGGTTCAACGAGGTGTTTGGTACAAATGTAAGAATAGCGTTTGCCATACCGGGTGTAGTGCTTGCAACAATATTTGTAACATTTCCATATGTATCGCGTGAGATAATACCGGTGCTTAACTCACTTGGAAGAGATGAAGAGGAGGCTGCCGCACTTATGGGCGCGAATGGTTTCACCATATTTTTTAAGATAACACTTCCTAACATCAAGTGGTCGCTTATATATGGAATAATATTATGTACATCAAGGGCACTTGGAGAGTTCGGTGCGGTCAATGCACTGTCTAAGACAAGAGGAGAAACATTTACACTGCCGCTGGAGATAGATGCGCTGTATATGTCGGGAACAGAGTCATCGATAACAGCAGCATTTGCAGTATCGTCAATACTTGTTATAATAGCGGTTATAGTTCTTATATTAAGAAATGTTTTTGAACACAGACAAAAAAACGCTAAGAAAGGAGGAGTTAAGTAATGTATGTAGAAATGAAAAATATATTCAAACAATATGGAAGCTTCAGGGCATCTGATAACGTAAACTTCGGTATTGAGAAGGGAAAGCTTGTTGCACTGCTTGGTCCTTCGGGAAGTGGTAAAACAACTATATTAAGAATGATAGCAGGGCTTGAAACACCAAGCTTTGGAGATATCTATATAGATGGAAAGAGAGTGAATGATATTCCGGCGAGCCAGAGAGGTATTGGCTTTGTATTCCAGAATTATGCTCTGTTCCGTCATATGACAGTATATGATAATATCGCATTCGGTCTTAAGTTACAGAAGGTGCCAAAGGATGAGATAAAGAAAAGAGTTACAGAGCTTCTTGAGATAACAGGACTTGCAGGACTTGAAAAAAGATATCCTAACCAGTTATCAGGAGGACAGAGGCAGAGAGTAGCATTTGCAAGAGCTCTTGCTCCTAATCCACAGGTACTTCTCTTAGATGAACCTTTCGCTGCGATAGATGCAAAGGTAAGAACAGAGCTTCGTACATGGCTTAGAAGTATGGTTACAAAGCTTGGAATAACAAGTATATTCGTAACACACGATCAGGATGAGGCAGTTGAGGTTGCAGATGAGATAATCATAACTAACCATGGTAAGATAGAACAGATGGGAAGTCCGATAGATATATATAAGAGTCCGGCAACTCCTTTCGTAGTTGAGTTCATAGGAAAGGCATCTGAGGTTACTGATTATTCAAAGCTTAAAGGCTTTGATGAGGTTAAGGGTGCTGACAGAGCTGTTATCAGACCAGAGTTTGTCAAGATAGCAAAGTACGGAAAGCTGCAGCAGTATAACAGTGCGGCAGAAGAGGGCTATGTTGAGGATATATTATTCAGAGGTAATCATCTGGATGTTACTGTTAATATAGGCTGTACAAAGATTACAGGAGAATGGTCACTTGAGAAAGAACCTCTTGCAGTAGGGGAGAAGGTTCATGTTCTTATATATAGAATATATGCTGTCGATAGTGAAAAGACATATCTGTGTGAGAATAAGGGTATGAAGTCAGATGATGTATTCTATATCTGATTATATAGAATGTATAAATGTGCGGCTGTATAACAGAGAATTGATATACGTCAGATATTAATAAAACTTATTTCAGAGTATTACATTATTTGTACAATATGGTATTGTTAAATCTTTAATGAAATAGTAGTGTATTAAAGTAATTATGTTACTTCAAGAAGGAGTGCTTATGAAGATAAATGGATTAAAGAAGCTTACAACAGATGTTCTTATAATAGGTGGTGGAACAGCAGGATGTTATGCGGCACTTACAATAAGAGAGCAGTCGGATGCTAAGATTATTATAGCAGAGAAAGCTAATATAAAAAGAAGCGGATGTCTTGCGGCTGGTGTTAATGCTATCAATGCATACATAGTTGAAGGAAGAAAGCCGGAGGATTATGTAGATTATGCCAAAAAGGATGCAGATGATATAGTAAGAGAAGACCTTCTTCTTACAATGTCTGAAAGACTTAACGAAGTCACAGCTAAGATGGAAAAGCTTGGTCTTGTCATATTAAAGGATGAGAATGGAAAGTATGTTGCAAGAGGCAACCGTAATATTAAGATTAACGGTGAGAATATCAAGCCTATCCTTGCATCGGCTGTTGAGGCACTTGAGGGTGTGTCAGTCATAAACAGACTTAATATAACAGACTATATAGTTAAGGATGGCAGAATTCTTGGCGCAGTCGGCTTTAATATAGATGACGGCTATGCTTATGAGATAAGGGCTAAAAAGGTATTATGTGCAACAGGTGGTGCGGCAGGACTTTATAAGCCTAATAATCCGGGCTTTTCAAGACATAAGATGTGGTATCCTCCATTTAATACAGGAGCCGGATATGCTATGGGTATCAATGCTGGTGCGGAGATGACTACATTTGAAATGAGATTTATAGCACTCAGGTGTAAGGATACTATAGCACCAACAGGAACTATAGCCCAGGGAGTCGGAGCAAAGCAGGTTAATTCAAAGGGTGAGGTATATGAAGATAAGTATGGTCTTACAACTTCACAGAGAGTATATGGAACTGTAAGAGAGAATATCGAGGGAAGAGGTCCATGTTACTTAAGAACAGAAGGAATAAGCAGGGAACAGGATGAATCTTTAAAGAAAGCTTATCTTAACATGGCACCAAGCCAGACACTTAAGTGGATAGAATCAGGAAAGAACCCAAGTGAGCAGAATGTTGAGATAGAAGGAACAGAACCTTATATCGTTGGTGGACATACAGCCAGTGGTTACTGGGTAGATACTAACAGAAGAACTACCATAGATGGACTGTATGCGGCAGGTGATGTTGCAGGTGGATGTCCTCAGAAGTATGTAACAGGAGCTATGGCAGAGGGTGAGATAGCTGCTATAGATATTGTTAAGGCACTTAAAGAAGAGGCAGAGCTGACAGATAGCTTTAGTTCACAGGATGCTGCTTATGGCTGTCATGATATTAAAGATGATTATAAAGCTTTAGAAAGCTTCGCTGATGAATTTGTAAATAAGAAGCTTTTAGAATACAATGCATATCTTGAAAGACAGGATGAGATTTTTTCTACAGAACAGCTTGAAGAAGCTATGCAGAAGGTTATGGATACTTATGCTGGTGGTATTGGAAGCCATTATCAGTTTAATGAAAAGCAGCTTGAGCTTGCCAGGCAGAAGATAGAACAGATTATCACACTTTCAGGAAATGTGTCAGCAGCAGATTACCATGGACTTATGTTTGTGTATGAGCTTAAGGAAAGACTTACAGTCTGTCAGGTGCTTATAGAGCATTTAAAGGCAAGAAAAGAAACAAGATGGCACAGTTTTGCTGAAAATCTTGATTATCCTGATAAGTCAGATGAGTGGCTTAAGTATGTCAACACCAGAAAGAATGGTGATAACATAGAAGTTATATTCAGAAATCTTGTAGGAAGAGGTGAGACATATGAGCATAGTAATTAATAAAAGCAAATGTGTGGGATGTGGACAATGCAGTATCGTCTGTCCAGGAAGTCTTATAAAGATGGGTGAGGACAAAAAGGCATATATAAAGTATCCTAAGGACTGCTGGGGATGTTCATCATGTCTTAAGGAATGTAAGTTTGAAGCTATTGCGCTGTATCTTGGAGCAGATATGGGTGGCATGGGAAGTAAGATGAGTGTTACTACCAAAGGTGACTACCTTAACTGGAACATAGATAAAACAGATGGAAGCAGGGAAACAATCGTTATTAATAAGAAAGAATCCAATAAGTACTGATGTAAGACAGAGATTGCAACTTATATCAGATATTATAAGGGATTTTATAATAGATATTAAATAACATATATTTACAATAAAAGATTAGTTCTATTTAACTTGAAAGATTATTAACAAATAAACATATATACATACTATGAAAGTTGTTAATTATTCTAAAATAATACATAAAGAAAGGACGGATAAAACAATGGCAGAATTATCGCATCTTGACCAGCTTGAAGCTGAGGCAATATATATAATTAGAGAGGTAGCGGCGGAGTGTGAAAAGCCGGTTATGCTTTATTCTATAGGAAAGGACAGCTCAGTAATGCTTCATCTTGCTATGAAAGCATTTTACCCAGAGAAGCCACCTTTTCCATTCCTTCATGTTAATACAACATGGAAGTTCAAGGAAATGATTAAGTTCAGGGATGAAACAGCTAAGAAGTTTGGTATCGAAATGTTAGAATATATCAATGAAGATGGTGTTAAGAAGGGAATTAATCCTTTTGACTATGGTTCAGTGTATACAGATATTATGAAGACACAGGCTTTAAAACAGGCTCTTAACAAGTATGGTTTTACAGCAGCATTTGGCGGCGGCAGAAGAGATGAGGAAAAGTCTAGAGCCAAGGAAAGAATATTCTCATTCAGAAATGAAAACCAGGCATGGGATCCTAAGAACCAGAGACCAGAGATGTGGAAGCTTTATAACTCAAGAATCAATAAGGGCGAGAGTATAAGAGTATTCCCTATATCTAACTGGACAGAAACAGATATATGGCAGTATATCAAGAGAGAAAATATTGATATCGTACCTCTTTATTATGCAGACAAGCGACCAGTTGTTGAAAGAGATGGCATGCTTATAATGGTTGATGATGACCGCTTCAAGCTAAGAGAGGGTGAAAAGATAGAATACAAAAATGTACGATTTAGAACTCTTGGCTGCTATCCTTTAACAGGTGGTATAGAGTCAAATGCAACAACTCTTGATGAGATAATCGATGAAACACTCAGTGCTGTATCTTCTGAGAGAACAACAAGAGTTATCGATAACGAAGCAGCAGGAAGTATGGAAAGAAGAAAGAGAGAGGGGTATTTCTAAGATGACAGGATTATTAAAGTTTATAACATGCGGAAGCGTGGATGATGGAAAGTCTACATTAATAGGACATATATTATATGATTCAAAGCTTTTATATGCCGATCAGGAAAAGGCTTTAGAGCTTGACAGTAAAGTAGGAAGCCGTGGTGGTGCTATTGATTACTCACTTCTTCTTGACGGACTTATGGCAGAAAGAGAGCAGGGTATCACAATCGATGTTGCATACAGATATTTTACAACAGATAAGAGAAGCTTTATCGTGGCAGATACACCGGGACATGAAGAATATACAAGAAATATGGCGGTTGGTGCATCATTTGCAGACCTTGCAATCATTCTTGTAGATGCAAAGCAGGGTGTACTTGTGCAGACAAAAAGACATGCAAGAATATGCTCGCTTATGGGTATCAAGTATTTCGTATTTGCAGTTAATAAAATGGACCTTGTTGGATACTCTAAGGAAAGATTTGATGAGATTACAGCACAGATAGATGAATTATCTAAGGAATTAGGACTTGCCAGTGTAAAGATTATCCCTGTTTCAGCTACAGAGGGCGATAACATTACTAAGAAGTCAGATAACACACCTTGGTATGATGGTGAAGCACTTCTTACTTATCTTGAAAATGTTGATGTAAGTCAGAAGAAGCAGGAAGAAGGCTTCTATATGCCAGTTCAGAGAGTATGCCGTCCAGACCATACATTCAGAGGCTTCCAGGGTCAGATAGAGTCTGGTGTAGTATCTGTAGGTGATGAGATAACAACTCTTCCAAGTGGTGAAACTGCCAATGTAAAGAGTATTCTTATAGGTGATAAGGACAGCCAGAGCGCACAGGTTGGACAGCCTGCTACTATACAGCTTGATAAGGAAGTTGATGTATCAAGAGGATGTGTTCTTGCAGCAAAGACAACACTTCCAGTTATCAAGTCTTTCACAGCTACAATGCTCTGGATGGATGATGAAGAACTTACAGTTGGTAAGGATTATATTGTAAAGATAGGAACTAAGCAGGTACTTGGTGTATTAAAGAATATCCAGTACAAGATAGATGTCAATACAGGTAAGTTTATTCAGGCTAACGGACTCAGTAAGAATGAAATCGCAGTATGTGATATTGGACTTCAGGAGCCGGTTGTCATAGATGAATTCGCTAAACATAAGACACTCGGTGAGCTTATACTTATAGACAGAATAAGCAATATGACATCTGCCTGCGGTGTTGTTACTGACACAAGTGCATATGACAAGAAGGAAGTCAAGTGCGCATTTGTCAATGGTAATATCAAGGGAAATGCAGATTTATTTGAAGAATATTACTACAACCTTGAAAGCGCTACAGTATCAAAGGTAAGTCCTGCCGGAAAGAACTATACAGTAGGACAGGAAATCAGTGTAAGTGGTGACTCTTACAACTATCCTGACAGCTTTGATGTAATAGTGTTCAGGGACAGAGTAGCAGTTACTGTAAGAGATAAGAAGATAGAGTCTATAGAAAAGATAGAGGATTACACATACACAGGACTTCCAGTTGTAAACAGCAGAGGTTTTGCCGTCAAAGCAGCCAATGAGAGCGAATATGCCCAGTTACGTACAGAACTTGATGCCATTAAGGAAGGCAAAGAAGCCCTCAATGATACATTCTTCAACAAGTGGACAGACTTTGGAACATACAGAAAAATAGTATTCAAGGATGAAGTCTGGGAATATGTAATCTAAATGAGCCGTGCCAGATAAAGTCGTAGCAAAGTGCTGTGCTAGCACAAAGCACTTTGATGCGATTTTAGCTGATAGGGCGAATGCCCTACAGTCCAAGAAAGCAAAGCTTTCTTGGACTTGCGCACGGCGGAGTAGCGGGCAGATAAAGCTATATCAAAGCTGTGCTAGCACAAAGCTTTTTGTTAGGCTTTAGTCTGATAGGGCGAATGCCCTACAGGGGCTGTCGCACTAAGAAATTCTTAGTGCGACAGCCCCTTTGTGGTAATAGGGTAATTAATAATTTATATTTCACATGCTACATCATATGCTGATTTAATAGCATGCTCAATATTACTTGGACGTTCTCCAGCACAATCACCAATATAGTGAAGTGGAAGAGGACAATCAGAAAGCTCTGGAAGGTTCTTTCTTGCACCAACAGCCATTACAACAAAGTCTGAAGCAATTTCTTCTGTTAATGTATTGTCGTCTATTGTTTTTTCAACAACTACAGAATCATCTTTAATTTCTGATAATTTTGCAGATGTTACTATTTGAACATTATAATGCTCTAATTCCCTCATTAGAGTAGGTAAAATAGTGTTACTTTCTTCTTTTGCAATCTGATCCATCATTTCAATAATTGTAACCTTACATCCGCGTGAAGCCAGATATTCAGCGGTTTCAACACCTACAAGACCACCACCGATTACAGAAACATTACCGAATACGATTTCTTTCTTGGCAAGTACATCCCATGCACTTGCTACAGTTGGAAGATCTTTGCCAGGAACAGGGATTATTGCATTGTTTGCTCCTGTTGCCACAATTACTTCATCGAATGAATTATAATCCTGTGATGTGAATTCCTGACCAAGCCTGAATGTTACATCCAATTCAGGAAGTACATTTGTATAATAATTAATGCTTCTCATCATTTCTTCTTTTCTTGGAGGTACACTAGCAATAAGTAACTGACCACCAATCTGAAGTGATTTCTCAAATATAGTTACATGATGTCCTCTTAATGCGGAAACACGTGCAGCTTCAAGTCCAGCAATACCAGCACCAATAATTGCTATATTCTTTGTTGATGCTGCAGGAGTAATCTGACGAGATCCTTCGTAACCATTTTCAGCATTAAGTACACAACTTAAGAAAGCACGATTCTGAATATTATCTGTACATCCTTTATTACACATCATACATGTTCTGACATTACAGCAATGTCCATCTGCACATTTGTTTGCAAAGTCAGGGTCTGTGAGAAGAGAACGACCTAATCCAATAATATCAGCAGAACCATTTGTAATAACTGCTTCAGCAGCTTCTGGTGTAACGATACGGCCTACTACAGATACAGGAATAGATACAAGCTCTTTGATTTTTTTAGAATAAGAAACCATAAATCCGTATGGCTGTGTTCCCATGGCAGGGATTGTATCACCCATATTTCCAGTATGGTTAGCCTGTGCAACATGTAATGTGTCAACACCGCAAGCTTCTAATTCTTTAGCAAAAATGCAAGCTTCATCAAGTGGAAGACCACCTTTTCCTCTAAAACTATTTTCTCCAAGAGGAGTAACTATAGGAAGCTTGTAGTCGATAACCATGTCAGGTACAATTGTTTTTAATCTTTTTACGAGTGTTAATGCAAAACGTGTACGATTAGCCAGGTCACCGCCATATTCATCAGTTCTATGATTTAAAATAGGAGAGCAGAGAGAACCAACAAGACGGTCTCCATGTACTTCAATACAATCAACACCAGCTTCGTGTGCTAAGATAGCACAGTTTTCCATATGCTTTATTATTTCATCAAGTTCTTCTGCAGTTACTTCATTTACAAAGTGCTGCATATCATGGTGAAGTTTAGCTCTTGCTTCCTGCATTTTGCCCTGATGAAACATATCGTTTAAAGCTTTAACATTGTAGTCAGGATGGAATAACTGAATTCCAAGCTTTGCACCATTTTCATGACATGCGTCAGCAAGTTTTTTGAAGCTTTGAACCTGCTCAGGTGAATAAAGCTTTGGTGTAGGAGAGAATGTTGGAAGTGGTGCAACATCTCCAATTACTATATATCCGACACCGCCTTTTGCGAGACGCTCGTAAAAACGAAAACTTTGTTCTCCAATTGAACCATCTTTTTCCTCATATCCTGTTGTAAGTGGTGGGAACATAATACGGTTTTTAAACTCAATATTTCCAACTTTTATAGACTCTAATAATTTCATTGTTCATACTTCCTTTCAAATTGAATATACTATTTAAGTGGTGTTAAAAACTCTAACATTAATTTGTCTAATTCTGCTCTTGCAAAAGCACTGGCAAAATTGTGGTTAGCGCCTTCAATTGTTTTATAATTGCATTTTCCATTGTAAAGTGACTCATATCTATGGCATGTTGCATCATCTACCAAATCATCTGCAGTTCCTCTTATAAGGAGGACTGGTCCGTTGTATCCTTCTGCTGACGAGAATGGCTCATAATTAAATAAATCATGATTAAAAGATGTTGGGAAAGTGAGTCCTTCAATATCGGCCTTGGTGATTCCCTTAGCTTCCATGGCTTCAGCACGATCCTTACATCCAAACCACATTCCAGCACCTGGACACATAAGCATGAGAGCATAAGGATTAACAATAGGAGCGGCAGTAGCAGCTGCGTATCCTCCCATACTCTGACCAGATAAGATAATCTTATCTGGATTGGCAAAATCTTGTGTTTTAGTCCAGTTTATAATATCCTCGATATCGTGTAGGATACCTGTAAAGGTCATGTCCTCGAATTCACCATCACTTTCACCATTTCCGTATAAATCAAAACGGACACTGGCAAATCCATGTTCAGCTAATAATCTGGCTGTGTGCGTATAAATACTTTTGTAACCGCTTTTATTCCCTGTAAAGCCATGTACATTTACAATAGCAGGAAATCTTGTGCCATCTTCTGGAATGTTAACTATTCCGCGTAAGATGTGTCCATCACGGTTTGTGATTTCTACTTGTTTTGTCAATTTAAAATACCTCACTTTCTAATTTTATTCTGCAGTAGTAGCATTTCGCTTGTCAGCTAAATCCTGCAACATTTCAGCTGTTTTCTCTTTTGTAAGAGGATAGATAAATTTTAATACCAGAACAGCTAATAAATATCCTACAACATATAAACCTGTATATGTTTTCCAAAGATGTCCTGAGAATGCTTCATTCTGGACAGCTTCATTAACCTGGAATCCAGCAATTGCAAGTGCAAAACTACTCATACTTCCTGATACAGCATTAGCAAGTTTACGGAAGAATGTATATGCCGAATATACAATTCCTTCATTACGTTTTCCTGTCTGAAGTTCTTGATAATCAATTGCATCATTTACAAGTGCCCAAACTAATACTTGGAAACCACTTACTCCAAGATAGCAGATTCCGTTGATGATAATAAAGAGCATAGGATTTTCAAGTGGGAAGAAGAATAAAATAGCATAAACAACAACTGAGAAAGTTGCACTGTACATAATCCATTCTTTCTTTCCAAATTTCTTAGCAACAAATTTTGTGCCTACGAATGCAATAAGTGACCAGAGTACACTTAACATACCTGAAACTGCCATGATGGCAACATTTCCAAAATAATCGCGGAATAAATAAGTATTTAATCCGTTAACCATACCTGCTCCAACAATACCGATAAAGCTTGATAACATAACTCCGAGTAATGCTTTGTTTTTAGTAATATCTTTAATTACCTGGAAGTAGTTAAGCTTTTCTTTTTTCTCAACAACTGGCTCTGTAATAATACGCTCTTTACACCAATGAGATGTAAACATAAGACAGATTAATCCAATAACTGCACAGATTGCTGACATAATAAGGAAATGGCTAGGTACTGGCTGGTTATCTTTATATAAGAATAATGGTCCAACAATAACGATAACTGTCATAAAAATTGTACCGCCAAGACTTCTGAAACGAGAAAGGTCAGTACGTTGGTTAACATCATCAGTCATTACACTTGAAAGACTACCAAATGGAACGTTGACACATGTGTACATAATTTCGTAAACAATATATGTAATGAACATATAAGCAATACGTGCACCATAAGCGAAATTGTTTACGTTAACAAATCCTAATATACAGAGTACTGCAGTTGGAAAAGCAAAGAATTTAATCCAAGGAATAAATTTTCCTTTTCCTTTGTTTTTGTGGCTATCAACAAGTGCACCAATTAAAGGGTCATTTATAGCATCCCAAAACTTTGTAATAAGCATAAGGATTCCTACGTGTACTGGATTAACTTTTAATACCAGTGTATAAAAAATAGCAAGATACATAGCACGGAACTGCTCAGTACAGCAACATCCCAAATCGCCAAGAGTGTAACCAATTTTGTCCTTCATGGAAAAAGGTCTTGTTTCTTTCATGATAATTTACCTCCAAACATTTATATTGTTTTAGTAGCTACAATCTTATTATATTGGGGTTATGCTGATATCCATATACAAATATTGCTTGCAAACTACGAAAAATTGATATATTGTATATTTTGACGAAATGAACAAAAAATATAATAGGAAAGTGTACAAAATAGACATATGAAAAAGCAAGGCTACAAAATGGAATATTTGAAAATATTGGATAGTGCCCAGCGAAGCTTTGGGCAAAAGGAGAGCTATACAATTGTATTTATAGCTGGTGGGATAGGGTATATGCACCAGGAGGACGATAATATTGTATGTACTATGGAGGATTTGATATTTATTAAGCCAGGTAATAAAGTAAAGCTTGAATATCGTAAAAATAAGTATCCTCTTGAAGTTTATGTTCTTTATATAGGTGGAGAACTTTTAAGGAAATTGTCAGATGAAGAAACAAGACTTGATGAAGCGTTTGATTTTGTTCCGTATCAAGTTAAGATTGTTCATTCTGAGACTGAATCGGCTATGCTTATAAAGAATATATCAAAAAAGCTCTATTCGATGAATAATGAGCCGCCTAAATTTGCCCACTCATTATACGAGAAAAGCCTATTAACTATGATTCTTGTACTTGCACTTCGCTCATCTGTTCAGGATGATGTACAGATCAAGACGAAGAAGAAAAAACACGTTGTAATGGATGATATTTTTATTTATATCAGAGAACATTTGACAGAAGATATCTCGTTGGAGCGCTTGGAAAATGAATTTTATATAAGCCGTTATCATATAGTAAGAGAGTTTAAAAAATTGACAGGTGAGACACCTCATTCATACATTGTAAAGAGCAAACTTGATTTATGCCGCCATTATATAGAGCAGGGGAAAAGTATTCATGAGGTATATGAGCTTGGTGGATTTGGAGGGTATAATCATTTTTTTAGAGCATTTAAGAAAGAATATGGTGTTACTCCAATGCAATATTACAAAGATTTAAAGATTGACAGGAATGAAAAGTAATGATTGTGTTTGTAGAATAAAGCAAATAAGAGGCTGTCGCTTTAACGATCATATGTGCTATAATATCCTTAAAGCCTTTTTATTATTCTTCTTATAAAGATTTATACAAACTTATTAAGTCGGAAAAAAGAACTGATTATATTATAAGGCAGATATGTGATATTTTCATAAAGATAGTTTTAGTGTATGTAGTTATAATAGCTGTAATTGTATTATATTCATTCGGTAAGGGATATATTAGCACAGAGGTTCATTATGAATTGTTTCAAAATATGAATAGTGATAGGGGGATAAATATTGGTACGTATATATATCCATTACTATATAGTGTTATGATGGCAGTATTGCAAGTATATTTTAATATGTATATAAACAGAGTTATTGTTATAGCATTTATTGTTGCCTATAATATATTAGCAATATATATTCCGAGCTGGTATGTACTTGGAAATATGTCTATGGTGTATAGAAGCAGTAATTCTGTGGTCAAGATTGAATGTTCGGTTATTGTTTGTTGCATATTAATAGTGATATTTACAATTCTAACAATATTTAGATTTCAGAAATATGATGTAATAAGTACAGAAGAAAAATAATTATAAATTATTCATTGTTGATACTACCATAGCAGCCTCTGCATTTTCAAGTTCTTCTTTAGTATATCTTGTTATTATCTGTTCTTTTGTAATTCCAAATTCAAGCATAGAAATAATAGCCTGCTGGTTGCTCTGTTTAATGCCGCGTTCCATCCATTCAGCCTCTAATTCCTTAAAAGCATTGCACATAATATTACCTCCTGTTTTGGTTGTTATATAGATTAAGTAACTTATGGTTATCAGTAATTATACTAACTAATTCAATTACTTCATAATCAATATCAGCATAGGCATATTTATCATAGATTGATTTCATATCTTTCTGATAAATATATCGTACAATATCGAAATGTATCTGTCAGGTATGCTTGGAAAAATAAAAGCCAGACGTCAAATGCGTAAAACTGTTAATAATTAAGTAAAAATATCAATAATGTATATAACTTATTAAGTGGCGATGTCACTATGTACTGTAGTGTATACAAAGAGCATTAATAAAATAAGGGCATCGCAGGAATTCATTTATATAGTATGCATATTAACTGATATAACAATTAATTGTATACTATATAAATAATGTTTTTCTGCGATACCCCGTATTAATATCTGTTATTTGTCAGCAGTCTGCTTATCAGAGGCTGCTTCATTTTTCCTGTCGGCTATCTTAGTATCAGCCCTGTCGACCCAGCAGCCGAATATAATTCCACCGATAATAAGTATTATAACAATAGCAACAGTTATATTTCCTGCCATATAAACTCCATTCCGCAGGCTGTAAAAATATGCACAATAACGCTGCATTATTAACTGATTATGCTTTATATGCCAGTTGTTTATAATCACAGCCTGCAACACAATAATTAGTTAAATCTGCATCAATTAGTCAAATAAAGATATCTTATATTTAGCTGAGCGTATGATTTTGTAGATGATAGTTCCAAAAATTCCAAGTGTGATACTTAAAGTAGAACCAACAGCGACAATGCCACCAATAGCTATAGCTATATATGTTAATATATTCATAATAATCCTCACTTCTGCGCATAATATTATGCTCTTTTATTTAATTGTCAGTTGTTTACCTCTAACTGATGTATTCGGATTGCTATATTGCTATGCAATCTGCGCAATCCTCTAATACCTCAAACTCCCATATGATTACAGGGGATAGTAAACCTTGAATAAGAATAATATAAAGAATATAACAACGCCTCATCTGCAGATATACATCTATACAAGCTTATATCTTAAAAGCCATCCTATCTGTATGGTGGCTTTATAGCTTTAATGCCGGCATACAAGTAGATAGTAATGTCTGATAGTGATAGTACATAACTTATGGTTGTAATCTATAATGTAATTAGATAGAGTGGCAGTGTTATGTAATATCGCAGACATTAATAAATGTGCGAAATGAATAATAATACCTTTATGTATACCAATCAATAAAATAAACTTGTATAGATATGATAAACTGATAACTTTAACCTGCTTTTGGGCATAGTTATAGAATTAGCTTATTTTTCACCGTCCGTATTGTGGATATAATCGACAACGATTGTCTGGATGGAAAAAAGATTTTCCATAGATTTATTATATGTGAAATAATGCTCGAAGTTAATTATGCCATCAGAGTAGTCAGACATAATAAGAGCATTAATTTTGGCTGTATAGCGCACACAGGTTCTTATTGATGCGCATTCAGAAATATTAGAGTTAGGATTGCCTAACATCTGCGAAGTACAAGGTCTTGAGTCATTAATAGATGGCTGAGGTGTAGCAAAAACCTTACAGTCATCATAAGAACTGTAAAAACCTGTAGAGTTCTTATAATCAGAAGAAAGTCTATTATTTTCAGAATTAACTGATACAAAGCCGGCAGTGACATCATCTGCGAACATATCACTGGAATATGCCTCAACCTTATCAAGGCACATACCGCCAAAGAGAATGGCTATTACAAATATATAATTAATAAGTCGTAATATTCTCTTTTTCATACCAGACAATAACCCTTTCTTCATAAAATACCAACTATCAAAAACATTTGTAATATGATAGCACATAATTTATAATTTGTTAAGAATTAATTAGCAATCATTGAAAAAAAGTATTATAGTATACTAAAGTAATCTAAAGAGGGGATGTCAATGAATAGTTTAAAAAAAATACTGGCGTTATTATGCCTTATAAGTGCATTTGCACTGACATTAAGTGGATGTACACACAACACTGGTATTAGCAATAGTGACCAGAATGAAGAATTACAAGAAATTATTGTAGGAAGTGATAATTACCCGCCATTTAATTTTGTAAATGCTGATGGAAGTCCTATAGGTATTGATGTAGAACTGGCTAAAGAAGCGTTTAGAAGAATGGGATATAAGGCTGTGTTTGTATCTATAGACTGGGAGGATAAGAAAAATCTTCTGGCAGATGGAAGTGTCGACTGCGTATGGGGGAGCTTCAGCATGGATGGAAGAGAGAATGAATACAACTGGGCTGGTCCATATATGGTGAGCTGTGAAGTTGTAGCTGTAAGTGTTGAAAGTGACATATATACGCTGGCAGACTTGGAGGATAAGACAGTGGCTGTCCAGACAACAACTAAGCCTGAGGAAATATTTCTTGACAGGGAGGATGATAGAATTCCTAAGATACGTTCACTGATAGCATTACAGAATAGAGAGCTTATATATCCATTTTTAAGCAAGGGATATGCAGATGCACTAGCAGCACACGAAACAGCAATAAGGCAGTATATGAAGGATTATGATATGCAGTTTCGTATACTTGATGAAACACTTATGGTTACAAGTCTTGGAGTTGCATTTGATAAGAATGATAACCGTGGACTTGACATACAGCTTACACAAGTACTTGAGCAGATGAGGAATGATGGAACAGAAAAAGCTATAATCAGTACATATCTTGATGATGCTGATAAGTATCTGGAGGTGGACGGTTATGGAAAATAAACATATTGATAAAATAAAAAATATACATATATGGTGCATAGAGATGCTTATAGGTATACTGACATTATCTATTGTGACCGTTATTGCAGTGGACTCAGATATGTCATCCACACAGAAAAGCCTTTCTTATACTGCAAAATATATAAATGAGCGCTGCAATAGTTTTACAAGACTTAACCTTGCCTCAGAAACAAAGAGTCTTATGCGTATGATAGAGAGCGCACAGCAGATAAACCGTAATATTGCATATGAACTGGAATATAATGGCGGCAGTGATATATATAGTGAGGAATTCCTTAAAAGAAATACGCAGGAATGTTATGTTACGGCAGTCATCTTTCTTGATAAAGAGGGGAAACTTAGCGCACAGTATTATACAGATGGACTTGGGGCTGAATATCTTGATGAGCATCTTGACAGCGGTTCTTTAATAGATGTGTCAGAAAATGTAAGTAAAACCTATTCAACACGGATAAATTGTGATGATGGTTCGTATATAGACCTTGCGGCATGTGGTATGCCACAGAATGAAGGTATAGTTGTTGTATACTATCATACTTCAAAAGAATATGTTTATAATTATAATCTGTCGTTTGAACATGTTCTTACAGGATATGATGATAAGGAAGATGGCACTATAGTTGTTGCAAGTGGTAATAAAATAATAGCATCTAATAACAAGGCTATGGTAAGTGAAAAGGTAGACAATTACGCCATACTTAATAATATAAAAGATAAAAATGTAAGTAATAAACTTATAGTAGCAAAAAGTGATTCATCATCACCTGGGTATAATTTTGGAGTTATGGTCCGGGGAAGAGATTATTATGTGTACATATATATGCCAGAGCGGGATGTATTCAGGACAGTGCCGCGGCATATTCTGTATACAGTTGCTATATATATTATGGTTGCTCTTGCATTTAACGCAATAAGGGCAAGGACAGCACAGGCATATGAGATGGAACAGCACAGGATTCAACGTCAGTATGCATTAGAACTTGAAGAGAAGAATAAGCAGCTTGAGGAGTCTATCAGGAGAGAGGAAAAAGCCAATGCAGCAAAATCGGACTTTCTGTCGCGTATGACTCATGATATAAGAACGCCTCTTAATGGAATAATAGGTCTTCTAAAGATAGATGAGAAACATATGGAGGATACAGAACTGATTAATGCTAACAGGAAGAAAATGTCAGTCGCTGCAAATCATCTTTTATCACTTATTAATGATATATTACAGATGAGTAAGCTGGAGGATGGCAATATAGAGCTTTCTAATGAAGTGGTTGACCTAAGACAGCTTGTAAAAGATGTTATTACAATAGTCGAACAGAGGGCATCTGAGGCAGGGGTTAATCTTAAATATGACAGAATGCCTGATAATGATGAGTCATATCAGTATAAATATGTCTATGCAAGTCCACTTCATTTACGGCAGATATTTCTTAATATATATGGTAACTGTATTAAATATAATAATGTTGGCGGAGTTGTGGAAACGCATTTCAGATGTATAGGCGTAGAGGATGATGTAGTTACATATCAATGGATTATACATGATACAGGTATTGGAATGAGTGAGGAGTTTTTAAGTCATATATTTGAACCCTTTGTACAGGAAAAGTCCGATGCCCGGAGCGTTTATCAGGGTACGGGACTTGGTATGTCTATAGTTAAGACACTTGTGGATAAGATGGATGGAACTATTGATGTTGCAAGTAAAAAGGGTGCCGGTTCAGAATTTACTATAAGAATTCCTTTTAAGATAGCTGATATTACACCGGATATAGAAGAGGAGAAGGAAGAAAAAGAAAATGCAACAACGGATATAAGAGGTGTCAGACTTCTTCTTGCTGAGGATAATAAGCTTAATGCAGAGATTGTTGAGACCATTCTTAAGGATGAAGGCGCAGAGGTTAAAGTTGCGTGTGACGGACAGCAGGTGGTTAATGAGTTTGCCAATAGTGCGGAAGGAAGTTACGATGCTATTCTTATGGATGTTATGATGCCTAATCTTGATGGTATATCAGCAGCTAAGCGCATAAGAGCCATGGACAGAAAGGATGCCGCAACAATACCGATAATAGCTATGACCGCCAATGCCTTTGAGGAGGATGCAAAGGAATGTATCAATGCAGGAATGAATGCACATATGGCAAAGCCGCTGGATATGGATGTGCTTATTGATATGATTGCAGGGTATTGCAATAAATAAGCGAATAGGTATATTTACATGCAATGTGTTCAGAGCCAGTCGGGGAAATGCGCAGCATGGTTCTGAATGGTGGTATATTCTAAAAAAATACAAAAAATTTTAAAAAAGTGCTGGACAAATGTTTGTGCATAGTGTATTATAATCAAGTCAGGTGACCGATACAAAACATATGAATACATATGAACAAGCAGTCGTGGCGGAATTGGCATACGCGCTAGACTAAGGATCTAGTCCATATTGCTTGGGTGCGGGTTCAAGTCCCGCCGACTGCACTGGAAGCACTTACTGGTATGGTAAGTGCTTTTTGTGTATCTGCGTATTATATCAGATAATGATGAGTGTCCATATAGTGAAGATTATATGGGCAGGAATTTGGAGCAAAGCTTAAGTAGTTATATTATTGATAGCGGGATTATAAATAGGTGTATTAAAAATGCGCAAAGCAGGAAAGTATATAATCGTACCCACTTATATCATTACAGGAAAATATAATAATCCCCATCCTCATCCGAGAATTTCTTATAAGTAGTGTGGAATATATTTTCTATAATATGCCTGTTAAGACATTCCTCAGGAGTGCCTTCTGCTGCTATCTGTCTGTTATTCATAATAATGATGTTATCCGATATTCTTATGGCATCTGAAAGCTCGTGAAGTACAAGAATAATAGTCTTTCCAGACTCCCTTAGCTTTTTAACCATATCAAAAAATGTCCGTTTTCCCTCTAGGTCAAGATAAGTTACAGGTTCGTCCATAACGATAATCTGGCTGTCCTGCGCAAGTATCATTGAAAAAAACACACGCTGGCGTATACCGCCGGATAAAGTGTCGGCGTTGTCGTCAGAATAAGGGGTTACATGTGTGAATTCCATAGACCTGTTTACAATGTCAATATCCTCTTTGGATTTCCTTCGTGTAAAGCCAAGATAAGGAAAACGTCCGTGTTCAACAAGAGTTTTTACAGGTAGTACAGGTATGACCGTGCGTATCTGTGGCAGGAAAGCAACCTTTTTGGCACGTTCTTTTAATGGAAGGCTTAAAAAGTCAGTTCCATCTATCATTATGTGTCCGGCTGTCACTTTGGCGCTTGAGTTAAGGCAGGAGAGAAGAGTAGTCTTTCCGCAGCCATTGGGTCCTATGATAGTAGTGATTTCGCCTTTATTAAATTTTACATTGATATTCTTTAGTATATGAGTTCCTGAAACTGATACATCTACATTTTCAAAGCTAAGCATTAACTCTTCTTCCTCCTTTCTTTCTAAGCAGCAGATACATAAAGAACGGACCGCCGATAAAAGCCATAATTATTCCTGCAGGCAGTTCAAATGGTGCGGCTAACAGTCTTCCTATAATATCGCATATGAGTACAAATGATGAGCCAAGCAGCACACTTGTTGGAAGGAGCAGCCTTGCATCACTTCCAAAAAGATTGCGGCATATATGTGGTACGATAAGTCCGATAAAGCTTAAAAGTCCTGCATAGCTTACGACAAAACCAGCCATTATGCTTGAAAGTACAAGCAGTGCAAATCGTGTGATATTGACATTAAGTCCAAGTGAGCGTGCATAGTCATCACCGAGTGAAAGTATATTAAGGGGTCGTGCAAAAAACATAGTAATGATAATTGCAATTATAACTCCAGTACATGGTAGAACAAGCTTATTCATAGTAAGTCCTGACAGTGAACCCATTAAAAAGGAAGTAAGATTAATTGATATGTCAGCATTTATAAGCTTAATAGTGTTAATACCGGCATTAAGAAACGATGATACGGTAATACCGGCAAGTACGATAGTTGTTCTTGAACTGTCAGCAAAGTAGGCGAGTGCGTATATACATAATGTAGTCAGCAGTGCGCCCACAAATGCAGCGAAGGAGGAAGCATTTGCGGAATGTGGAAACAATATCATAGACAGCATAACAAAAAAACCGGCGCCTGAATTCACACCAATGGTATTAGGGCTTGCAAGTGCATTATTCATAACGCTCTGAAGTATAACACCTGCCACAGACAGTCCCATACCTGCAACTATGGCACCAATCATTCTAGGAAGACGTATGTTCATTATAAGCACGTAGGTGACAGATGACTTATCACTTCCTGTAAGACAGCGCATTATATCGGCTGGTTTAAGCTGCACACTTCCAAGCATTATGCTTAAAAATGCAGATATAATGAGTAAGGCTGTAAGTGCAATAATAGTGTATACAGGATGTCTGCGGCGTTTGGTGATATTACCGGCAGTATTCTTATTTTCATTATGTTTATTGATTATTGTGTCTGTCATTGTGTATAATCCTTAATTATATTAATATGTATCTGGTGCACGTATGGATGGAGAGGGGTTAGTGTGCTTACGTTATTCATACATAGTGCATGGCGATACTTTAAAAGATTATCACAAGATTAAGCGATTTTCAATCCGTAGGTATCATAGTTGTGGACTTTTGCCACTCACTGATGTATCAGGATTGCTACATTGCTATGCAATTCACGCAATCCTTAAACATATCAAACTTTCATAAAATGCCGTATTCACGACATTTAATTCCGTTTTCGGTGTTTAGCGTGTCCCAAGTAAAAAAGTCTATTTCTGCAAGCAGAAACGACTTTTTATACTTTTGACACTTACATCATATAATAAGAAGTAATCCGCATTATTCCCGTATTTATGCCTTGTTTCAATAAAAACACATTTACATACCAATTTTATATGAATTAGGTATTGACAAATGTTTCCACAGGTATTACAATCTAATCCATATTAAACAAGTAGGTTTATAGTTTATGCGATTGGAGATGAAGATATGAGATTTAATACAGCATTACTTCACGGAGATTTCAGAGGGGATAAGAAGACAGGAGCGACACAGACACCTGTATATCAGTCAAGTGCATTTGAACATGCCAGCGCTGAGACTCTTGAGAAGATATTTAATAATAAAGCACCGGGCTTTTCATATAGCAGAATAAGCAATCCAACTGTTGATGCATTTGAAAGAAGAATGACAGCTCTTGAAGGCGGTATCGCAAGTGTGTCATGTGCGTCAGGTATGGCAGCTATCACTAATGCATTTACTAATATATTAAGAAGCGGCGATGAGATAGTATGCAGCGCAAGTCTTTATGGCGGCAGTATCGACTTATTCAGGGACTTAGAGAACTTTGGAATTAAGACTCATTATGTTGAGAATAACAATATAGAACAGTTTGAGGCTGCTACGAATGATAATACAAGATTATATTTCGCAGAAACTATAGGAAACCCTAGACTGGATGTTACTGATATTAAGCTTCTTTCAGAGACAGCACATAAGGCAGGCGTTCCACTTATCGTTGATAACACAGTGGCTACAGCATATCTTATAAAGCCAATAGAGTACGGAGCTGACATAGTTGTGAACTCTACATCAAAGTATGTGAATGGAAACAGTAATTCTATCAGCGGCGTTATAACTGATTCTGGTAATTTTAAGTGGGATAGTGTAAAATATCCGGGTATGAAAGAATATGCCAAGTTTGGCCCATATGCTTACACAGCCAAGTTAAGAAATGGTATATATAGAAACACAGGAGCCTGTTTATCTCCACAGAATGCTTTCTATAATATACTTGGTATCGAAACTTTAGGTCTTAGAATGGAGCGTATAACAGATAATGCATTAAAGCTTGCAGAGTATCTTGATACTAATTACAGCTTTCTTAATGTTAATTATCCGGGACTTAAGAGCAGCGAATTCCACGCTATAGCAGATAAAGAGCTTAACAATGGTTACGGTGGAATAATTACTATAAGAACTGGCAGCAAGGAAAATGCATTTAAGTTTATCAATGCACTTAAGCTTCCTCTTAATGTATCCAATATAGGAGATACTAAGACACTTGTAATTCATCCGGGTTCAACTATAAGCGCTCACAGTACTGAGGAAGAAAAGAAAATCGCAGGAGTGTTTGATGATCTTGTAAGAATCAGTGTGGGAATAGAGGATATCGAAGACCTTATTGAGGACTTCACACAGGCAGTAGAATTCATACAGCAGTAATGAGTGTCGGGATTACAGACACTTGAGATTATTATATTACATTGTGAATACCCGTTGTTTATGATAAGCGGGTAAGATGGAGGAAAATATGGCTAAGATTGATTATTCAGCACTTAAAAAAGGCGGATTTATGAGACAGAAACAGAAAGGATACTTCTCACTCAGAATTCAGGTTGTAGGTGGTAATCTTACATCAGAGAATATCAGAGCTGTCGCTGATGTTGCAGATAAGTACGGAAAAGGTTATGTACATATGACATCAAGACAGGGTGTTGAAATTCCTTTCATTAATTTTGATAATATAGAAGAAGTAAGAGCAGAGCTTGCAGAAGGCGGGGTTAAGCCGGGTGTATGCGGACCAAGAGTAAGAACAGTTACAGCATGTCAGGGTAATGCAGTCTGTCCTAGCGGTTGTATAGACTCATATGATATAGCAAAGAAGCTTGATGAGCATTACTTCGGAAGAGAACTTCCACATAAGTTTAAGTTCGGTGTTACCGGATGTCAGAACAACTGTCTTAAGGCAGAAGAGAATGATATCGGTATCAAGGGCGGTATGGATGTAACATGGGTTGAGGACAAATGTATCAACTGTGGTGTATGTGAGAAGGCCTGCCGAAAGGGTGCTATAAGCTGTGCTAATAATACAGTTACTATAGACAGAACAAAGTGTAATAACTGTGGACGCTGTGTTAAGGCGTGTCCTACAGAGGCCTGGGAAGGAAAGAGCGGATTTATCGTATCATTTGGTGGACTTTTTGGTAATCAGATATATAAGGGTGAACAGCTTCTTCCACTTATCTCAGATGAAGAAACACTTTTCAGAGTTACAGATGCAGCTATAGGCTTCTTTGAAAAGAATGCCAATGCTGGAGAAAGATTCAGACTTACATTACAGAGATTAGGTGAGGATGAGTTCAGAAAGGTTATAAGAGAAGCTTACGAGGGTAAGTAATATACATAATGAAGGGAGATTGATTATGGAAATCGAAGGAATTAAGATTGATGATACAGTTGATATAACTGATAAGGTATGCCCACTCACATTTGTTAAGGCAAAGGTTGCTATTGATGAGCTTGATGACGGCGAGGTAATCGCTATCCGTATGAATGATGGTGAACCGGTAGCTAATGTTCCAAGAAGTATGAAGGAAGAGGGACATCAGATACTTAAGCTTGTTAATAATGAGGATGAAACTTATACACTTATTGTTAAAAAGGTAGAAGAGTAATAAAATACAAAAGCTCTTATTAGTATATGATATGCAGAAAGGAGATAGTATGGCAGAGAGAATTAAGTTACAGGATTTTGATGAAAAAGTATTAAACAATCCACTTCCAGTACTTGTTGACTTCTATTCTGACAGTTGTGTTCCATGCAAGAGATTAGCACCTGTAATCGGAACGGTAGAAGATGAGAAGGCTGGTGAGCTCGCAGTATTCAAAGTTAATATCAACTTTGATGCAGATGCCGCAGAAAAGTATGAAGTAAGCGCAGTACCAACACTTGTATTATTCAATGGTGGAGAAGAAAAGGCAAGACATACGGGCATATTCAAGAAGGATGAGCTTGTAAGCTTTATAGAGGCTAATGCATAAGCTGTTTGTTAAAGAATGGCTTGTAGTAATATAATTTACATTAATTAATAATGATGCAATGAAAGAAAGTTTAACATTTTATTAAGTAAATACGCCATATGGCAGGAAAGAGGTAGAATATGCAGTTAACAGTATCAGGAGTAAAGAAAGAATATGAAGATGGAATTACACTTCCAAAGCTTTTTGAAATTGAAAATGTAGAAACACCAGAGTATGTAACAGTTTCAATCAATGAGGAATTCATCCCTGGCGACCAGAAGAAAACATATCAGTTAAAAGATGGAGATAATGTTGAATTCTTATACTTCATGGGTGGCGGACAGAGATAATAAAATAAATCATTAAAGGAGAATTTATATGGCTTTAACAGACGAGCAGATAGAACGTTATTCGCGTCATATCATTTTAAAAGAAGTTGGCGCTAAAGGACAGAAGAAGTTACTTAACGCTAAAGTACTTATAATAGGTGCAGGCGGACTTGGTGCACCAGCAGCTATGTATCTTGCAGCAGCCGGTGTAGGAACAATCGGTATTGCAGATGCAGATGAGGTTGACCTTAGCAACCTTCAGAGACAGATTATTCACCAGACAGCAGATGTAGGCAAGGCAAAGGTTCAGTCAGCAAAGGAAACTATGAATGCTATGAACCCAGATGTTACAGTTAATACATACAGAGAATTTATAACAAGTGAGAATATTATGGATATCATCAAGGACTATGACTTCGTTATTGATGGTACAGATAATTTCCCAGCCAAGTTCCTTATCAATGATGCCTGTGTTATGGCTAAGAAGCCATTTTCACATGCTGGTATCATCAGATTTAAGGGCCAGCTTATGACTTATGTTCCTGGAGAAGGACCATGCTACAGATGTGTATTTAAGAACCCACCACCAAAGGATGCAGTACCTACATGCAAGCAGGCCGGTGTTATCGGAGCTATGGGTGGTGTTATCGGAAGTCTTCAGGCTATGGAGGCTATTAAGTATATCCTTGGTGTAGGTGACTTGCTTACAGGATATCTTCTTACATACGATGCTATAACACAGGAATTCCATAAGATTAAGCTTCCATCTAACACAGATGGCTGTGCAGTATGTGGCAAGCACCCAACTATAACAGAGCTTATTGATTATGAACAGGTAGTTTGTGAAGACCACTAATTCTATATATATGAAATCAGGAGGTGTCACAAGGTGATTACATTTAATAAAAGCGATTATGATACTATACTTGAATATGCAAAGAAAAATCTTCCAGAGGAGGCCTGCGGACTTATTGGTGGAACAATAGAAGACGGAGATAAGCACGTTAAAAAGGTATATCTTTTAACTAATATTGACCACTCTAATGAGCATTTTTCAATGGACCCTAAGGAACAGCTTGCAGCAGTAAAGGATATGAGAGCAAATGGCTTGGTTCCTCTTGGAAACTGGCACTCACATCCAGAGTCTCCTTCAAGACCATCTGAGGAGGATAAAAGACTTGCATACGACAGTAAGGCAAGCTATATGATACTTTCACTTATGAATATAGATGAGCCAGTACTTAACTCATTCCATATAGAAGGAAATGTATCAGAAAAAGAAGATTTACATATTATTTAGTGGTATGTAATTATATAAGCCAGAGCCGTGGCAGAAAAAGGAACGGAGTGATATGCCTGTGCAGGGAACTTCGTTCCTTTTTTAATATAGAATAAAATTAAATTTTATGCAGATTATATAATGATACCAGGGTCAAAAGATATAAACCCACATGAGCTTGCTTATAGGTGGGTGAATGACCTTGTGACCCGCTCCAATATGAGCATAAAAGTGGGATGATAGTCCTACGATATGCGAATATTGGAGCGGATTGTGGGAGTGCGCAGCACACAACAATACGTAAGTATCATAGTTGGGGATTTTTGACCCTGACATCATTATAATTTATAATAAGGAAGTTACAGATTAGGAGAGAGGTGTATACAATGAGTGGACATAATAATATTTTAGATGTAATTATAGTAGGAAGCGGTCCGGCAGGACTGTCAGCTGCTATATATACTAAAAGAGCAGGACTTGATACTCTTGTTATAGAGAAGGAATATATGGGCGCAGGACAGATTGCATACAGTGATAAGGTTGATAATTACCTTGGAATACCGGCAGTCAGCGGCTTTGACCTTGGTGAAAGCTTTAGAAACCACGCTGAGTCACTTGGAATTACTATAGAAGAGGGGGAAGTGTCGGCAATTAAAGCTGTAGATGGTGCAGAGGATGAAAATATATCTGTATCTGTTGAGTCCTCTTTATGGAAATTGGAACTTTCAAATGATACTTACAAGCTTGCAAGAACTGTTATATATGCAACAGGAAGTCATCACAGACATTTGGGAATAAAGGAAGAAGAGCAGTTTATAGGAAAAGGTGTATCGTACTGTGCTGTATGTGATGGCGCATTTTTTAAGGATAAGAGTGTAATTGTAGCAGGTGGCGGAAACAGCGCACTTGGCGATGCACTTTACCTTTCAGATATATGTGCAGATGTATATATAGTCCATAGAAGAGATGAGTTCAGAGGTGATGCAGTTACGCTTGAAAAGCTTAGAAGCTGCGATAATGTCCATATAGTTACCGGTGTTACAATACAGGCACTTAAGGGTGAAAAGAAGCTTGAGGAAGTTGTTCTTAGCGATGGCAGTGTAATAAAGGCAAATGGTCTTTTTGTGGCTATTGGTATGGAACCGGAAACAGATATTCTTAAAGGCGTTGTCAAGCTTGATAATACAGGCTATGTAGTAGCAGGAGAAGACTGTGTTACATCTGCTAAGGGACTGTTTGTTGCGGGTGATGTAAGAACAAAGGAGTTAAGACAGGTTATAACAGCAGCCGCAGACGGAGCTAACGCAGCCGCACAGGTAATAAAGTATTTAAAGTAATTGAAATTAACAAAAATGTGTGTTATATTCATTAACCGTTGAGATAATCAGCGCAAAGAAAAACAGTAAGATAATGAAAGGACATACACATATGAGTAAAAGGGATAAAAGTACGACAGCAAGTATGGATATGACAACAGGTTCAATTCCGATAAAGATACTTAAGTTTAGTATTCCGCTTATGCTTGCACAGATACTTGAAGTGTTATTTAATATGTCGGATGTTGCCGTTGTAGGTAAGTTTTCAAGTTATGAAGCACTTGGAGCAGTTGGTTCAACTTCGCTTCTTGTAACACTGTTTACAGGCTTTCTTATAGGTATGGGCTGTGGTGTCAATGTAAGAGCTGCACAGCAGCTTGGTGCAGGTCAGAGGGGAAATGTACGAAAAACTATCCATACATCATTTCTTTTATGTCTTTTTGTGGGATTTACGGCTATGGTGCTTTGTATAGCTGGAGCAAAGTTTTTCCTTTCACTTATGAATACAAAGTCTGAGCTTATAGACGGTGCTGTCCTTTATTTCAGGATATATGCGTTTGGTATGCCGGCAATGGCTGTATATAACTTTGGTAATGCTGTTATGAGTGCAAGCGGTGATACAAAGAAGCCTCTTATATACCTCACATTTGCAGGTATTGTCAATGTCTGCCTTAATCTTATATTTGTTATAGGAATAGGTATGGCTGAGGATGGTGTCGCATTTGCAAGTATAACAGCCCAGTATATATCAGCAATACTTGTAGTGGTTAATCTGTTAAGAAGAAAAGATGCTGATGTATGCAGATTAAGGGTAAATGAGTTAAGGTTCTATCCGGGAGTATCGAAGGTTATACTTATGCTTGGAATTCCAGCGGGTATCCAGAATGCAATATTTGCTATGGCTAATCTTTTTATACAGACAGGAGTTAATTCTTTCAGTGCGGTTATGGTATCGGGAAATGCTGCTGCTGCCAATGCAGATACACTTATATATAATGTTATGATGGCGTTCTATACAGCCTGCTCAAGCTTTATGGGGCAGAATATGGGAGCACATAACAAGAAACGTATGTTAAAGAGCTACCTTATAAGTATGGCTTATGCTTTCTTTGCAGCGGCTGTGCTTGGAGGATTTCTTATAATATTTGGAAGACAGTTCCTTTCATTGTTTACAAGTGAACCTGAGGTAGTTGATGCAGGTATGCAGAGAATTATGATTATGGGCTTTTCATATGCCTTGTCTTCATTTATGGACTGTACGATAGCGGCATCAAGAGGACTTGGAAAGACAATAGTGCCAACAATAGTTGTTATTATAGGTTCGTGCGTGTTCAGGGTAGCGTGGGTATATACAATATTTGCATATTTCCACACAATACCTTCATTGTTCCTGTTATACCCATGCTCATGGATAATAACAGCAGTGGCAGAGATAGCTTACTTTATACATTGTTTCAGGAAACTGGCATTTGATAAGGGCATATCATATAATTAAATAACATTTTTATCAATGAAAATATTAAGAATTGCTATATAAAATTGTTTTTATAAAAAAGGCATAAACACAAATATATGATTATTAAGTGAATTAATTATCATAGGTATGTGTTTTATGCCTTTTAATATGTTTAATGTGTTTTACTTAATAGCTTCTGCAAGCTTAGTCATATTGGCAATATCTTCATCTTTCATAGTAGACTTGATAGTTACTGTATCGCCGCATATAGTTATATTCTTCATTCCTTCAAATGCTGTCTTCATCCACTTGCCGGCAGTAGGTGCCCATGAACCATTTTCAATAATTCCAACCTTACGGTTCTGGTAAGCCTTGTGTGAAAGTCTGTTGATGAAGTCTTCCATAGGAGGGAATACACCGCCGTCATAGGAAGCTGCTGCCACGATAAGTCTGCTGTAACGGAAAGAGTCTTCGATGGCTTCTGCCATATCATCTCTTGTAAGGTCTGTAAATGCTACCTTGGCAAATCCATTTTCTTTAAGAATATCAACCATCTTTTCGGCTGCTGCCTTAGTGTTGCCGTGGATAGAAGCACATGCTACAAGTACTCCGTCATCCTCTGGCTCATAACTGCTCCATGTAAGATACTTTCCTATGTAAAAGTCAAGGTTTTCTTTAAGAATAGGACCATGAAGAGGGCATATAGTCTTAATATCAAGTCCTGCTGCCTTCTTTAAAAGAGTCTGTACAGGTGCGCCATACTTTCCTACGATATTAAAGTAATATCTTCTTGCTTCGCATGTCCAGTCTTCATCAGCGCTTAAAGCACCGAACTTGCCAAATGCATCGGCAGAGAAGAGTACTTTTTCAGTTGTTTCATATTCTAACATAACCTCTGGCCAGTGAACCATAGGTGCCATAATAAATTTAAGATTGTGGGTTCCTAATGATAATTCCTGTCCATCTGCAACAGTAATGCATCTTTCATCAAGATTATCTATAGTAAAGAACTGAGGAAGCATAGACTTTGCCTTTGTGCTAAGAACAAGCTTTGCAGCAGGATACTTATCTGCAACAGCCTTTATATTGGCTGCATGGTCTGGTTCAAGGTGGGAGATAACTATATAATCAATAGTTCTTTCACCGAGAGCATCTGAAAGATTAGCAAACCATTCATCTGATTTTCTTGCATCTATTGTGTCCATAACAGCTACTTTTTCATCAAGAATTACATATGAGTTGTAAGACACTCCGTTAGGCACCTGATACTGGCTTTCAAAAAGGTCAAGAGTAGTATCATCTGCACCTATGTACTTAATTGACTCTGATATAAATGTATCTGACATAATTAATCCTCATTTCTGCGCACTTTTTATTCATAACTGATAAGCATGATATGCGCTAAAGTACTTATCAGGTGTATTCTATATAATATTCATAAGTGTTCTGTTGTCTATAATTGAATATTATATAATAAAAAAATAGTAATGATTACTAATATTGTTTTAAATTATAACATATAAGATAATTTTGTCAATCTATATAATTGTAGTTCCTCTATTTATTGTTGCCTTATATATTTGTAATGGCTTATATTATGATGTCGGGGGGCAAAAGTCTTATTATACTTCAACCTTCTCCATACGTGTCTTCAATATTTCAAACAGTTCCTCTTCACTATTAATATCTTCATTGCCAAGATCTGCACAGGCGATGGAAATATCTAAGGGAAGTCTTTTGTTATTAAAAAGAAGGTGCTTAGGAGAAGCTTCCAGCGGAAGGCACATAATACGTTTCTTAAAGTTATCATAGTTAAGGCTGCTTTCAAGAACAAAGAAAGTATCAGGGCTGTATCTAACAAATAACATTTCTGTATCCGTTTCATCATGGAATATCTGCTTTAATAAGGAGTACAGGCTGCATATTATTCCAGAGGCTGCCATACTGCCTTCGTTCTGTGTTATATCATATAAATGCTCTATATGTATAAGAGCAGTGTTAGTCTGGTGGGTTTTCTTTGCATTATAGAAAAGATTAGGAATATGCTCAGCAAGATAATCACGGTTGTAAGCATCAGTTTCCTTATCTAACAGTAACTGGCTGTTAAAAGTCTTTATTGTACTTACAAGCTTCTTTCTTTCAGAAGCTGAACTGTACCTGTTATATGTATAAGAAAAATGCTTGACTATCTCAAGTACAAGTGGTGCGCCGTCAACTATGACAGGACGTGAAGTTACCTGAAATATGTCATCGTCAGTTGCTTCAAGCTTTGACTGTGTGTGCTTTGTAAGCATAGCCCTTGCAGAGGTGCAGTTTACACACTGATATGGAACACTCCATACATCAAAACAGTTATCACATTCATCATTATTATCAGCTGGAGTATTATCTAAAGTCCTTACAATACGACATTCATAAGGATTGACAAGTCTTACAACATCAAAAGAGCAGGCTAACATATTCATTTCTTCAGTTATCTGCGCTGTTGTGTATGACTTTATCTCAGATACATCGCCAGTATGTGCTTCTGGTTCATAATCCATGCTGTTATTATCAGGAGTATTAATATTATTATTCATAAGCCGTTCCTACCTTCTAAAAGCTGAATAAATAGTATCATAAAAATAATAAAATTCCAACTTATATTTGACATTTATTTGACAAAAATGTATCTTATTAGATATTAAAGAGGTGAAGGCTGCCGGTCGGCAGCGGTAGCTATATCAGATTATTATATTAAGTGAATTAGTTAAGATACTTAAAGCTGATATATGGAAGGACGGATGCGTATGCAGAATAGTGTATTAAATATATCAAAGGAACAGGTAGAGAAAGCCATTGAAATACTCAATCCATGTATGAATGATTACATATATGTGTTTGACTTAAAAGAAGATTACTATATTATATCAGAACATGCGATGGACAGATTCCTTCTGCCATCAGATAAGTTCTATGATGCAACAAAAAAGCATAAGGAGTTTGTGTATCCACATGATATTGCCAGGCTTACAGAAGAAATAGGCATAATCAAGGCGGGTGGAAAAGAATTTCACAATATGAAGTACAGATGGCTTGACAGAAACCATAATCCTGTATGGATTAACTGCAGGGGTACGGTTCTGTATGATGATAATAAAGAGCCGCACTATCTTGTAGGCTGTATCAATGAGATAGGTCTTAAGCCGGAGGCTGATAATGTGAGCGGTCTTCTTGGCGAATACGCACTTGCGGATTATATGAAGGAAAAATGCGGTGACAGTATTCCAACAGGCTTTATGATAAGAATAGGTATAGATAAGTTCATTGCAATCAATGCAAACTTCGGTACAAGTTATGGCGATTTTATATTAAAAAGAACTTCCGATTGTATCCTTGAGTGCATTAAAGAAAACCAGAGCCTGTTTAAGGCCGGCGCAGATGAGTTTATAGTGGTAGATTTTGATGGCGGCAGTATAGATGAGGCTGTTGACATATATTTTAACTGCAAGAAGCGTGTCAATGAATTTATAGAAGATAATAAGTACGATATTGTGTATACACTGTCAGCAGGAATTATTGATACCAAAAATATAACAAGGGAAACTGAAAACTATATAAAAGTGTCAGAATTTGCCTTAAAGATGGCAAAAGATAACGGAAGAAATAATTATTATATATATAACGAAGAAGACTATAGCAGATATAAGAGAAAAAGATATATAAGCAAGGCACTTCACAATGCAGTCAATAATGATTTTGAGGGTTTTGAGGTGTTCTATCAGCCGATAGTGGATGCTAATACATATATGCTTACAGGTGCTGAGGCACTTATGAGATTTTCAATGAAAAAAGAAGACTCTGATGAGAGGGAGTTTGTGTCACCTGTAGAGTTCATACCACTGCTTGAGGAAACAGGTCTTATCATACCTGCCGGAAAGTGGATACTTGAACAGTCGGCAAGACAGTGCAGTATATGGAATGAGAAAGTGAAAGGCTTCAGGGTTAATGTGAATATATCTTACATACAGGTTATGAAGAGTGATGTGTTTTCAGATATTATGTCAGTTATAAAAAAGTACGAACTTGAGCCTTCGTGTATAGGAATAGAGCTTACAGAGAGCGGATACCTTGACTCTAATACACACTTTACACAGTTGTGGAGCAGACTTAAGGATAACGGAGTGTATGTGCTTCTTGATGATTTTGGAACTGGATATTCTAATCTTCATTGTTTAAGTGACTTAAAGCCTAATTATATCAAGATAGACAGGTCATTTACATTAAAGGCATTAAAGAACCAGTATGATTATGAGCTTATGACAGATATTATCGATATGGCACACAGCCTTGGACTTAAGCTATGCATAGAGGGTGTTGAAACATCTGATGACTTAAGAACATTAAGAAAGCTGGGAGCTGATTATATTCAGGGTTATCTTTTTGGCAAGCCGTATCCTGCATTGCTTTTTGAGAGCAGATATGTTAACTGAGTAACAAAATAGCATCTTATATGTAATATTTTAAATTGTATAGTATTATAAATGAAAGTTGAATGAAAAAAATCAACGAAATATATCATAAAATGACAATATAAGAATGATTTTATCAGAGAAATGTTGTATAATAATAAACATTAAGTTAAAGATATTTTTCTGGAATGGAGGATGTTATGGAAGATAAAGCTAATATTAGCAGAAAGTTTATTATGGCAGCAGTATTATTGCTTATACCAGTGTTTGCTGCTATGATTATTATTTTTGTATTATTGAGTAATGGAGTTATAGATGTATTAGTTGCATTTATTCTTATGATTGTAGTATTCGGAGTAATCCTTTTTGGCATTATCAGTCTTATAAGGACGATTATTATTCCGATAAGGGCAGCTATAACAGGTGTATCTATGGAAGATAAGGGTAACGAAAAGATAGCTGGAAAGCTTGAAAAGTTATCCGCAAGAAATGATGATATGGGTGAAATAGTGCGTAATATCCAGAGTACATTTGGTGGTTTTACCAATACCATATCAGCTATAAGAAAAGCAACCGGAGAGCTTGAACAGGTTTCTGACGAGTTCGTTAAAATGTTTACTTCCATGCAGGATGTTGTAAATAATACTAATTCTGCGGTAGACACGATTACAGGCAATACAGAGATTGAGGCTGAAAAGGTTGAGAATATTAAAGTAAAGACAGATGCTATAAGCAAGGCAGTTGATAATATCCATAAGAATATTGAAGGCCTTAAGGAAAGCATTGATACAGTTACAGAATGTAACGACAGAGCCGCTGATATTATGAAGGAACTTATCCAGATTAGTGAAGAAAGCGGTCATGCTATGGATGAGGTCAGCAAGGAAACTGCACGTACGAATGAGTCAGCACAGGAGATTAGAAATGTTACAGAGATTATAGCTGGTATATCTAACCAGACTAACCTTTTAGCACTTAATGCGAGTATAGAGGCTGCAAGAGCTGGCGAAAACGGAAGAGGCTTCGCAGTTGTTGCTGAGCAGATAAGAGAGCTTGCCGACCAGTCAAGAGAGTCAACAGAGCACATTAACCAGATTGTCAATGACCTTATAGAGAATTCTAATATAAGTGTTGAAACTGCAAAGAAGGTATCAGAAGCATTTGAAAAGCAGGATGCCAAGATAAAGGATACAGAAGCCATATTTGGTACTCTTAATTCTGAGATTAACAGGGTTGGAGGCGCTGTCGGCGGTATTGCCGGTGAGGTTGATGACCTTGAAGAACATAAGAATAATATAGCTGCAGGAGTTGATAATCTTGCAGAGTTTGCAGAGCAGAACGCTGAAAGCGGAAGAATTACAAGTGAGAATATGAGGAATCTTGAAAATGTAATGGTTAGCTGCAAGTCATCTACAGACAGAATTGTTAATGTATCTAATGAGCTTGTTTCAGAGATAAAGAACTTAAGCCAGAAGAAGCTTGGTAAGATTGATGTTATGAAGTAAAACGGAGTGTTCAGGTGCTGTTGTATTAATGAACGCAGGATAATAAGGTAAAGGATTACAGCCATAATGGTGTTATCGGGAAAGATAATGCTGTTGTGGCTTTTTTTCTTTTTAGTATGTCATAAGCCAACCAATTCAACATATAAAAATTAAATGTTAAAATGTTCAATAATCGGTAAGTGATTTTTTAAAAATAAACATACACACACCTTCCTAAGCTAAAATATGTAATGTAAGTAAAGAAAATTTAAGAACAATGTAAAAAATAAATTAAGAAATGTTAAGAAATATATTGCAAATATGTTTAATATAGTGTATCATCTTGAGTGAAATGAACAACACTTTTAAATTATGAACAAACGGTATTTACAAGGAGGATAGGATGTATGAATAACATTAAACGCAATATTTTGCTTAATCCGGGTCCATCAACAACAACAGATACGGTTAAGATGGCGCAGGTGGTTCCTGATATATGTCCAAGAGAGAAAGAATTTGCCTCACTTATGAAGGGACTTCGTGAGGATCTGGTTAAAATCGTTCACGGTGATACAGATGAGTATACAGCAGTATTATTTACAGGTTCAGGAACTATTAATATTGACGTATGTATGAACTCATTACTTCCGGAGGGAAAGAAGGTTCTTGTTATCAATAATGGTGCGTACAGTACAAGGGCAGTAGAGATATGTCAGTATTACGGACTTGATTATATTAATCTTGAATTTCCTGTAGACGAGCTTCCAGACCTTTCAGTAGTTGAACAGACATTTAAAAGTAATCCTGATATTGCACTTGTTCACACAACGCATAATGAAACAGGAACAGGAATACTTAATCCTATACGTCAGATAGGTGCTATTGCACATAAGTACGGTGCGGTATTTTCTGTGGATACAACATCAACATATGCGATGAGACCAATAGATGTCAATAAGGACAATATTGATTTCTGTATGGCTTCGGCGCAGAAGGGACTTATGGCTATGACCGGACTTTCCTATATTGTAGGAAAAAGGGAGATTATCGAAAAGTCTAAGGATTATCCTAAGCGTTCATATTACTGCAACCTTTATATGCAGTATGATTTCTTTGAAAAGACAGGGCAGATGCATTTTACACCTCCAGTACAGACTATATATTCTGTTATTCAGGCTCTTAAGGAATACTGGGCAGAGGGTGAGGAAGCAAAGTGGGCACGCCATACACGCGTTTTCGAGGCTATACATAAAGGGCTGGATGAACTTGGCTTTAAAGATGTCATTAAAAGAGAATGGCAGGCTGGGCTTGTTGTTTCAGCAATATATCCGGATGACGTTAACTGGGACTTTGATAAAGTACACGATTATTGCTATGAGCGCGGATTTACAATATATCCGGGTAAGATAAGCACTACTAATACATTCCGACTGTGTGCGCTTGGTGCTATTGATGAAGATGATATAACAGCATTTTTTAAGGTGTTTAAAGAAGCACTTGAAGCCAATAATATAGCGATACCGGTACATTACAATGAGGCTTAAGGGAATAGTATAAAATCAGGAGACGAAAGTAAAATGAACAAAGGAGACAGTAAAATAATGAAAACAGTATATACATGTTTTTGTACAGATGTTATACATGAAGGACATCTTAATATAATAGAGCAGGCGCATAAGTATGGAAGAGTGGTAGTTGGAGCACTTTCAGATGAGGCATTAATCAGATATAACCGCTTTCCAACTATATCATTCGATGAGAGAATTAAGATGTATCAGGAGTTAGAAGGGGTTGACGAAGTCATTGTACAGAATACTATTATGTATGATGATGTGATTAAGAAGTTAAAGCCTGATTATGTAGTTCATGGAGATAACTGGAGAGAGGGCGCAGAGTCTGTTATACGTGAAAATGTGCTTTCGCTTTTATCAGAATATGGCGGAGAACTTATAGAAGTTCCATATACATACAATGAAAAAGTAAGAAAAATAGACTCTACATTAAAGGAAAAGCTTGCTATGCCTGAGTATAGAAGAAAGCGTTTAAAGCAGCTTATAAAAATGTGTCCGGTTGTTAAGACAATAGAGGCACACAGCGGTCTTACAGGTCTTATAGCAGAGAAGACTGTTGTCGAGGAGAATGGCAGACTTGACCAGTTTGATGCTATGTGGGTAAGTTCACTGTGTGACAGTACAGCTAAGGGAAAGCCGGATATTGAACTTGTGGATATGTCATCACGTCTGCGCACAATCGATGATATTATGGAGGTCACTACTAAACCAATTATTCTTGATGGTGATACAGGCGGACTTACAGAGCATTTTGTATATAATGTAAGAACTCTTGAACGAATGGGTGTTTCTGCTATTATTATTGAGGATAAAAAAGGACTTAAGAAGAATTCACTGTTTGGTAATGAGGTTGAACAGACACAGGATTCTATAGAGGACTTCAGCGCAAAGATTGCAGCAGGCAAGAAGGCACAGCTTACTGATGACTTTATGATTATTGCAAGAATAGAGAGCCTTATTCTTGAGAAGGGAATGGAAGATGCACTTACAAGGGCATTTGCATTTGTTAAGGCAGGCGCAGACGGAATTATGATACACAGTCGTAAGAAAGACCCTTCAGAAATACTTGAGTTCTGTGATGAGTTCCGTAAGAAGGATGCCAATACTCCGATAGTTGTAGTACCATCTTCGTACAATGTTATCACAGAGGAGGAGCTTGCAGCGCACGGCGTAAACATAGTTATATATGCCAACCAGCTCACAAGAAGCGCATTTCCTGCTATGAGACAGACAGCAGAGGATATTCTCCGTTATCACAGGGCTAAGGAGGTCGATGACAGACTTATGCCTATAAAAGAGATTATAACGCTTATTGATGAATTATAATGGAGGAAAGTATGAAGGTTGAAAAGTTAGTTGAAATAATAGGTTCTGATTTTTATACAGGAGTTCCTGACTCACAGCTTAAGGCTCTGTGTAATTATCTTATTAATACATATGGAATTGATAAGAAACATCACATAATAGCGGCTAATGAGGGAAACTGTACAGCTCTTGCCGCCGGTTATCATCTTGCTACAGGAAAAGTGCCTGTTGTGTATATGCAGAATAGTGGTGAGGGAAATATAATTAATCCTGTTGCTTCACTTTTAAACGATAAGGTATATGCAATACCAGTAGTTTTTGTGATAGGCTGGAGAGGTGAACCAGGCATACATGATGAGCCACAGCATATATATCAGGGAGAGGTTACTATAAAGCTTCTTGATGATATGGGGATTAAGTCATACGTCATAGGAACTGATACAACAGATGAAGAAGTAGAGGCAGCTATGGATGAGTTCCGTAAAGAGCTTGCTTTAGGGAAGAATGTTGCATTTGTCATACGAAAGGGCGCACTTAAGTATGATGAAAAGGTTGTATACAAGAATGATAACAGTATGTTAAGAGAGGATATAATAAAGCATATTGTCAGTGCAGCAGGAGAAGACCCTATTATATCAACGACAGGAAAGGCAAGCCGTGAGTTATTTGAAACGCGTGTTGCCAATGGACAAAGCCATAAGTATGATTTCCTTACAGTAGGTTCAATGGGACACAGTTCGTCTATCGCGCTTGGTGTAGCTGTCAATAAGCCGGATACAAAGGTATGGTGTATTGACGGGGATGGAGCAGTGCTTATGCATATGGGAGCCATGGCTGTAATAGGCGCAAATGCACCACATAATCTTGTGCATATAGTTATTAATAACGGTGCGCATGAAACGGTCGGAGGCATGCCTACGGTTGCTTCTGATATAGATGTTGCTGCAATAGCTAAGGCTTGTGGATATGCAAATGTTACAAGTGCAGGTACTTTTGATGAGCTTGATAAGGCTCTTGAGGCAGCTAAAAATGCAGACGAGCTTAGTTTTATAGAGGTTAAGTGTTCAATAGGCGCAAGGGATGACTTAGGACGTCCAACAACTACGGCACTTGAGAATAAGGAGAATTTTATGGAATATCTTAAGGAATTAAGGTAGGATTAATTTTTGATAGACGGACGATAATGAATAGCCATAATGGTGTTATCTATATGAGATAATGCTGTTGTGGCTGTTTTTTATTGTGGCAAACGGACAAAAGTATGCATTTATAGTCGTAAAGATAAATATAATCATTAACAGATACAAAAATAAGCATTTATGTATTGACAAACACTTAAACATTTGTTTAAATGTTTATATAAAGAGATGGTTCTTAAATGAAACCTGATAAAAACATTTTTAAGTGATTATCAAAGAAAGGATAAGCATATAAGTATTATATGCGGGTGATTATTATGAAGAAGACTTATGGTATTGAGGTTGATTGTGCTAACTGTGCTTTAAAGATGGAGGATGCAGCTAAGAAGACAAGTGGTGTTAAGGATGCTACAGTATCATTTATGACACAGAAGATGAAGGTTGAGTTTGAGGACGGAGCTGATGCATCAGCAGTTATGCAGGATGTATTAAAGAACTGTAAGAAGGTTGAATCTGACTGTGAGATATTCTTATAAGAAGTAACTTATTAAGCTACAGACTAATCTGTTATGGATTATGTTGGCGGAATATGAGTTTAATGATGAAAGGCAGTGGTTCATATGACTAAGAAGCAGAAGAAAGTGCTTATACGAATTATAATAGCGGCAGTATTGATTGCTGCCTTAAAGCTATTGTTTCATTTTGTGACAGTCAATAAGTATATTGAACTTGTTGCTTTCCTTGTACCATACTTTGTTATTGGATATGATATACTGAAGAAAGCTATACACGGAATATTTAACGGAGAAGTTTTTGATGAAAACTTTCTTATGGCAATAGCAACTGTAGGTGCAATAGCACTTGGTGAATATGTCGAGGGTACAGCGGTTATGCTTTTCTACCAGATAGGTGAGCTGTTCCAGAGTTATGCGGTAGGAAAGAGCAGAAAGAATATTACTTCGCTTATGGATATAAGACCTGACTATGCCAATATCGAAGAAGACGGTAAGATAGAGCAGGTTGACCCGGATGACGTTGAAATAGGCACAATTATTATTGTAAAGCCCGGTGAGAAGATACCTATTGATGGTGTTATAGTAGAAGGCAGCTCAACACTTAACACAAGTGCTCTTACAGGTGAGAGCGTACCAAGAGGTGCTAAAGAGGGTGATGAGGTCATAAGTGGATGTGTTAATCTTACAGGACTTCTTAAGATTAAGACTAACAAGGAGTTTGGTGACTCTACAGTATCGAAGATACTTGACCTTGTTGAGAATTCAAGTATGAAGAAGTCCCGTTCAGAGAATTTCATAACAAGATTTGCAAAGATATATACACCAGCTGTATGTATAGGCGCACTTGTGCTTGCAGTGCTGCCACCACTTGTTAATCTTATTATGGGTAATCCGGCAGAATGGTCAAAGTGGCTTATAAGAGCACTTACAACTCTTGTAATAAGCTGTCCGTGTGCGCTTGTTATATCTATTCCTTTAAGTTTCTTTGGAGGAATAGGCGGTGCATCTTCAAGAGGTATACTTATAAAGGGTTCTAACTACCTTGAAATCCTTTCAAAGACAAAGTATATCGTATGTGATAAGACGGGAACTCTGACAAAGGGTGTATTTGAGGTTACAGATGTAAAGACTGCTAATTCATATAAGAAGGATGAACTTCTTAAGCTGGCAGCATACGCAGAGAGTTATTCTACACATCCTATAAGTAAGAGCATAAGAAATGCTTACGGCAATGATATAGATACAGGCATTGTATCTGATATAGAAGAGATAAGCGGACACGGTATAAGTGCTGATGTAGAAGGAAGAAAGGTTCTTGCCGGAAACATAAAGCTTATGAAGCAGTTTAACATTGATGTTTCTTCTACGGCAGCAGAGGTTGACAGTGCAATAGGAACACTTGTCTATGTTGCAGTTGATGGTACATATGCAGGCTGTATAATTATATCAGATGTAGTTAAGCCAACATCTGCACAGGCTGTCATGTCACTAAAGAAGGCGGGAGTAAGCAAGGTTGTTATGCTTACTGGTGACTCTAAGAAGGTGGCTGATGCAGTCGGTGGTGAACTTGGCATAGATGTTGTTAAGAGTGAGCTTCTTCCGGCCGATAAGGTTGAGGAGGTTGAGAAGCTTCTTGGCAGCAAGGATAAAAACGAAGTGCTTGCATTTGTCGGTGATGGAATTAATGATGCGCCAGTACTTTCAAGAGCGGATATTGGTATAGCAATGGGTGCACTTGGTTCAGATGCGGCTATTGAGGCAGCAGACATTGTACTTATGGATGATGACCCTGCCAAGATTGCAACAGCCATGAATATATCAAGAAAGACATTAAGAATAGTACACCAGAACATTGTGTTTGCACTTGCTGTAAAGTTTGTATGCCTGTTCTTAGGTGCTATTGGTATTGCAAATATGTGGATAGCAATATTTGCAGATGTAGGAGTTATGGTGCTCGCGGTACTTAATGCTACAAGATGTCTTGTATACAAGGATTAAGGCTTATATTCAGCAGACAGACGTGACAGTGCAACTCTGTAAATGTCCTGTATATAGGAATTGATGTCGTATAAAACAAGAAAATATGTTATGATTTATAAGTGTCAAAGTATATTTTGGCACTTATATTGTTATATAAGAAAAATATGGCGTTAGAAGCAGATTTTAACGAATTAATCTATATTAGACAGATAATATAAAGACTCTGGAGAGGGTCTGTAAACCAATACTACTTTTTATATATAAGGATGGATAAATGTATGTCAGGAGTTAATCTTCCACACGACCATGGGCAGAATATAGAAAAGGTGCTTGAAAGGATGCCGGATGTAGACGAATGTGCTATTGTGGCAGAGGTGTTCAAGCAGATTAGCGATGGAAGCAGAATACGTATATTATGGCTGTTATGTCACTGTGAGGAGTGTGTAAGCAATATAGCAGCAGCTATGAATATGAGTGACCCTGCGGTATCACACCATCTTAAGCTGCTTAAGAAAAGCGGACTTATTGTAAGCAGGCGTGATGGTAAAGAAATATATTATAAGCTTGCAGATACACAGACTGCCAATCTTCTCCATCACATTATAGAGGAAATGTTCAGAATAACTTGTCCATTAGATTAACTGAAAGTTTAAATTAGTTGTTCATTTTTTTTATTAAATGTGATAAAATATATTAAAATTATATAATATCAGACAAAAAACCCTATAATCTGCCTTTGTAGAATATCAGCGGACTGATATTGATATAACGTGAATATTTTTGTTAAGGAGAGTAGATATGTTTAGTCAGTTATTTGGAAAGTATCTTATTGAAAACGATGTTATTAATGAAGGACAGTTTGATGATATTCTTGCAAAGATGGAACAGACAAGAGCAAAGCTTGGTCTTATAGCAGTATCAGAGGGTATTCTTACAAAGGAGAAAGCAGAGGAAATCAACATACTTCAGACACAGAAGGATGCAAGATTTGGTGATATTGCAGTTGAGGAAGGATATATTACAAAAGAACAGCTTGATACATTACTTTCAAAGCAGGGTAATCCTTATATGAAGTTCATACAGGTGCTTGAAGAAGTTACAGGTATAGAACAGAGTAAGATAGACAAATATGTTGAGGACTTCAGAAAGAGTATAGGTTTTACACCAGAGGAGTTAGAGTCACTTAAGAATGAAGACATAGATAAGATTGTTCCTATGTTTGCATATGCATCTAACCCATACGTTACAAGAATTGCAGCACTTGCATTAAGAAATATAACAAGATTTGTTACAACTAATTATTATATCGGAAAGATAGAGCATGTAAGCAGCTTTGATTACAGAGCATTTGCAGGGCAGAGATGTGAAGGCGCTATTAATACAGTTATAGGTTTTGCTGTTAAGAATGATGAGAAAGCTTTCCTTAAGATAGCGGATGGATATTCTAAAAATGGTTCATATTCTCTTGGACTTGAGAGCTATGATGCTGTTGGTGAATTTGTTAACTGTATAGATGGTCTTTTTTCGTCAGCAGTATCTACAGAGGATATAGAGATAGAAATTCTTCCTCAGTTCTCATATGAGAATCAGATTGCAAAGGGTAGTGCCTATGTATTACCTATATATATCAATGGCAGTGAGGTATCATTATATATTGCAGTTGACAGCGAAGTTACTATCGGACAGATGCCTGTTACAAGAAAGATAGCTGTAAAGGCTGGCTCTATAGATGTAACAGGTGAGAAGACAACAGTCCTTATCGTAGACGACTCAGGCTTATCAAGAATGATGTTAAGAAATATTCTTGAAGAGGCAGGTTACTGTATAGTTGCAGAAGCATCTGACGGACTTGAGGGAGAACTTGCATATAAGCAGTATCAGCCAGACATTGTTACTCTTGATATAACTATGCCTAATATGGATGGTATCGAATGTCTTGAGAAGATTATGGATTATGACCCAGATGCCAATGTTATAATGATTACAGCAGCAGGTCAGCAGAATAAAGTTATCAAGGCGTTAAAGGAAGGCGCTAAGAAGTTTGTCACAAAGCCTTATAACGTTGAAGATGTTCTTAAGAATATTGGTGAAATGGCAGAATAATTATAATGAGCGCGAAAGAAAAGGAAGGGGCTGCGAAGCAGACATTTGCTTTTTGGACGGCTTAACGAATGAACAGTAATGCGGAATAGGACGTAAGAGTGCGAAAGCGCGGGTTCGTGAGTGCTGATGTAGATAAAGAGAGAATTAATATAATTATAAGGTATTGGTTTGAGTAAGGATTAAGAGCAAATAAAAAAGAAAGCGTATGTAGCAGATCTCCCCAGCTGCTATACAGGCTTTCTTTTTTATACATAGATAACTTTTTATGGAGAATAACCTGCGTTCACGAACAAAATTAAGCAGGTTATATGAAAAAATTATGCTTAATAAATAGTAAATTATATTCGTAAGCACATATATATACTAACATAATATAGATTATTTACATCCTACTTTTAGGGGGTATTTTGGCGTTCTGTCACAGAAAATGTATTTTCATTAATACAAACAGATGGTGTGCTGACAGCACAGTTGAAATGATTATATTTGTTTTTTTAGCATATTGCATTTATTATAAAAAATGGCATAATAATTGGCATAAGGTACAACAAAGAAGTTGCACAGAGAGTGTGATGGCTTTGTTGTACCTTTTTTGTAATATTGATGTGGGCAGATAATACTAGAATTCACTCACTGATATATGGATTGTTATATTGTCTGGCATTTTACCAGCTAATGTAATCTATAATTATGAATGTGATAAGAATACAGCTATATAAGGAGGATACATATATGTTAAGAACAGATTTACCAGAAATTAAAACAGAAACACTTCCTGGTCCAAAGGCAAAGGAACAAGGGGAGTATACAGAAGGTGGCAGATGAGCTGTTCTGTCATAGAAATACTATTAACAACCGTATGCGTATTATAAAGGAAGACATAATAACTAATCTTGATGACCCTGTTGTATCGAACCATATTATGCTTGCATATATGATGGAGGATTATCTTGATATGTTAAAATAACTAATAACGGTTAATTTTCTATTGAATTTTTGAAAAAATAATCTAGTCAGGTTATGTTCTGTATGATATAATTAATCGTAATATATTTATTCACTAATAGAAACGGAGAATTGAATAATGGAAAAGTTTTTCAGAGTAAAAGAGCATGGCTCTACAGTAAGAGTCGAAGTACTTGCTGGTGTTACAACATTTATGGCGATGGCTTATATACTCATGGTCAACGCAGGTATGTTCTCAGCATTACCAGAAGTATCTTATAATGCTATTTACATTGCAACAGCTTTATCAGCAGTAGTTGGTACTTTTGCAATGTCATTCCTTGCTAACCTTCCACTTGGTTTAGCATCAGGTATGGGGCTTAATGCATTCTTTGTATACACAGCATGCTTTAACTTCGGACTCAGCTATGCGAACGCACTTGTACTTGTTTTATTAGATGGTATTGTTTTCATAATTCTTACAATAACAGGTATCCGTGCAAGACTCTTCTCAGCCATTCCAGATGCAGTAAGAAAAGCTATCCCTGCTGGTATTGGTCTTTTTATAGCATTTCTTGGATTACAGAACGCAGGACTTATTGTTAATGATGAATCTACACTTGTTAATCTTTCATCATTCAACGTACTTAACGGTAATGCAACATGGGCAGATATTATGCCTAGATTTGTAACTATTATTGCGATTGTTATTATTGCAGTACTTACAGTTAAGAGCGTTAAGGGTTCAGTGCTCTGGGGTATTCTTGGAGGAACAGTTATTTATTATGTATTAGGTTTCACAGTTCCTGGATTTTATGATGGATTTTTTGAAGGTATGACACTTAACCCATTTACAGCATTTGGTGAGTGGGCATCTATGTCATTTGGTAAGGTATTCACACAGGGCTTTGATTTCTCAGGATATCTTTCTAACCATACTACAGCAGACCTCGTACTTATTATAGCAACTACAGCACTTGCCTTCTGTATGGTAGATATGTTTGATACTCTTGGTACTTTATACGGTGCATGTGCAAGAGGTGACTTACTAGATAAGGATGGACAGGTTCCTAACTTTGAAAAGGCTATGTTATCAGATGCTATTGCAACATGTGTAGGCGCAATATGTGGTACATCAACTGTTACTACTTTCGTTGAGTCATCATCTGGTGTTGCAGAAGGCGGAAGAACAGGACTTTCTTCATTTACAACAGGATGTCTTTTCTTTGTTGCAATGTTCTTAAGTCCGGTAGCAGCACTTATTCCTGGATGTGCAACAGCAGCAGCACTTATATATGTAGGTGTTCTTATGATGGGCGGAGTTGCAAACATCGACTGGAAGGATATTTCAGTAGCAGTTCCATCATTCCTTACTATAGCATTTATGGCATTTGCATATAATATCAGTTATGGTATTGCATTTGGTCTTATATCTTATGTGCTTATCAAGGTATTCTCAGGTAAGGCTAAGGAAGTTAAGGCATTTACATGGGTTATTGCTATATTGTTCTTATTAATGTTCTTCCTTACACATTAATAGCCGTATAACTGCAATAGATATTGTGATGTAATCAGAAATATTAGTTAATGTCCAGAGCAGGGTTGTGCTAGTCTGAACATTAACAAGTATAATTTAATTATGGGGGCAATACACCATATTGCCTCCATTTAGTATAATAAAGGCGGAGTACAGGTTAAGATAGTATATAATTTTACAATAATTATATGATGTGTTGGAGAATGTGCAGCAATCGCAGTACATTAGTTAGGGGAAATATCTTTTGACCTTAACATTATTATATATGATTGGAGATATAGATACATATGAAAGATATAAGATGTTATCTTAAGGATAATAAGCTTATAACAGACGGAGCTTTCGGGACTTATTATGCAGGTCTGTATGATACAAGGGAGCTTCCAGAAAAGAGTAACATTGATAATAAGGACAGGGTTATACGTGTTCATAAAGAATATATAGATGCTGGCGCAAAGCTTATAAGAACAAATACATTTGCAAGTAATACGATTAATCTTGACACAGACATAGATGGTGTAAGAAGTAATATCAGGGCGGCTGTCGCCAATGCGAAAGAAGCGGTGGCACAGTCTGGAAGAGAGGTGTATATCGCAGCAGATATAGGACCTATACCGAATGATAATATGTTTGACAAGCAGGTGGTTGAGGATGAATATGTCCAGATAGTAAAGGCATTTGGAGAGGAAAAGACTGAGGTATATGTATTTGAAACATTTTCAGACCTTTCTAATATCATACCTGCTATTAATGCTGTGCCTGACGGCGCTTTCGTTATCGTACAGTTCGCTATAAGTCAGTTTGGCTACAGTAATTCAGGACTTAGTGCAAGAAAGCTTATATCTGCTGCTGATGGAATTGAGAGAATAGATGCGGTCGGTTTTAATTGTGGAATAGGACCTGCACATATGGAACAGTTCGTAGAAAGGGAGAGAAAGTACACAGATAAGTTCTTTACAGCACTTCCTAATGCCGGGTATCCTAATATCGTAAGCGGACGAATGGTGTTCTCAGACAGGAATGTAGAATATTATTCACAGAAGGTATGTGACATAATAAAGGCAGGAGCTGATATCGCAGGTGGCTGCTGTGGAACAACTCCTGATTATATAAGAAGAATATCACAGTTATCAGAAAGTTTGGATAAGCTTACTGTAAACAGTGATAAGACTTATGGTGAAGATGAGAAGAAGTCGGTTACTGATAGCGCATTTTACAGCGGAAAGGATGGAAAGAAGCTTATAGCAGTTGAGCTTGCACCACCTTTTGACAGTAATGCAGACAAGCTTATGGATGCAGCACATTATCTTAAGGAAAAGGGAGTTGATGTGCTTACATTTCCTGATTCGCCGTCAGGAAGAACAAGAGCTGACTCAATACTTATAGCTGCAAAGGTATCAAGGCAGACAGGAATGTGCGTTATGCCGCATCTGTGCTGCCGTGACAAGAATGCGATTGCTATACGTTCACAGCTTTTAGGGGCGCATATTAATGATATTAATAACTTTCTGGTTATTACGGGTGACCCTATACCACAGATGATAAGAAGCAGTGTAAAGAGTGTATTTAACTTTGATTCTGTAGGGCTTATGAATATAATAGATGATATGAATGAGGAACAGTTTACATCAGAACCTGTTACGTATGGAGGAGCTATTAATCAGGGCAGGAAGCGTCTTGATATGGAGATATGGCGTGTTAAGAAGAAGATGGCAGCAGGTGCTACATTTTTTATGACACAACCTGTATTCTCAGATGAGGATATAGAAAGAATACATACTATAAAGAAAGAAACGGGCGCGCGTATACTGTGTGGAATTATGCCGCTTGTAAGTCTTAAAAATGCCACATTTATGAAAAATGAGATGGCAGGAATAGATGTTACAGATGAGGTTCTTTCAAGATACCGTGCAGATATGACTAAAAAAGAAGGTGAGGAGGCAGGAATAAAGCTTGCCGTAGATGTTATAGAAAAAACGAAGGATGTAGCAGACGGTTATTATTTTTCATTCCCATTTAACAGAGTGTATATGCTTGAGGATATACTTCGTCTGAGTGGTCTTAATGCATAATAAATAAATATAACGAAAGAGTATTCATTAATGCGGAGGTGATATGAGTGAATGAGGCACAGGTAAAACACTTTATATTAGTAGAACGTAGAAAAGGTACAACAATAGAGGAGCTGATATTTATTCTTCACGACAATGGTGTGCCAGAATATGAAATATCAAATTATCTGGAAATATCAATAAAATATGTAGAAGAAATACTTAGTGATTATTAAAGCAGGAAGAATTTAGTTTTTTTTAAGAAAATGCAGGTATTTATAATGTTTAGAGGCTTGATAATATGGCATTTCAGCGATATAATCTATTAAAGATTTTTATTTTTGCAGGAGGTGCCTTATGGAAGTATATGAGATGCCTATAACTTTTGAGGAATCAAGGAATTATCATAAGTTTATATATCAATTAAAAATGTTAAGCCTTGTTGAGTGGGTTAAGACATATATATACACTGTTATATTCAGTGTAATATTTACATTTATATTATTTACATTTTCTACGAACATTGCACTTGTACTGTGGGCTTCAACAGGAGTGTGGGGTAAGCTTATTATATTTGCGCTGGTATTTATACTTGTGGCTATGCAGAGGTCTAAGAATATGCAGCTTAAGGCTATGCTGCAGAAGTATTTTATTAACAATATCCCACAGGAGTTCCTGATGGGTGGTATCCAGTTAAAGAAGATAAAGGTGTCAAAGGATTCATTAAAGGTATATTACAGAAAGTTCCAGACACGCGATTTATAAGATTATAATTAAGAACAGAAGCTCCTTTTTCATCTGTATATGCAGAAAAGGAGCTTTTTGAAGTCTTAGGCAGGATAAGAATAACATAAAAAGAATGGAGATTATATATGAGTTTATTAAATGTAGAACATCTTACACATGGCTTTGGTGACAGGGCGATATTTGATGATGTGTCGTTCAGATTATTAAAGGGCGAGCATATAGGGCTTGTTGGAGCCAATGGTGAGGGAAAGTCCACATTTATGAATATAATAACAGGAAAGCTTATGCCCGATGAAGGTAAGATAGAGTGGGCAAAGAACATAAAGATAGGTTATCTTGACCAGCACTCGGTGCTTGAAAAGGGAATGACCATAGGCTCTGTTATGAGACAGGCGTTCGATGACCTTTTTGTTATGGAAGAGCGTATGAATGAGATATGCGATAAGATGGTGGATGCCGATGATGCACAGATGGAAGCGTATATGGAGGAGCTTGGTACTATACAGGATCTTCTGACTAACCACGACTTCTATATGATAGATGCAAAGGTTGAGGAGGTTGCGAGAGCCTTAGGACTGCTTGACTTAGGACTTGATAAAGACGTTACAGACCTCAGTGGCGGACAGAGAACAAAGGTACTTTTAGGCAAGCTTTTATTAGAAAAGCCGGATATTCTGCTTCTTGATGAGCCTACTAATTATCTTGACAAAGAGCATATCGACTGGCTGAAAAGATATCTTCTGGATTATGAGAATGCATTTATACTTATATCCCACGATATTCCTTTTCTTAACTGTGTTATCAACATTATATATCATATGGATAATCATGAACTTAACCGCTATGTCGGCGACTATTATAAGTTTATGGAAGTATATGAGATGAAGCAGGCACAGCAGAAGGCTGCATATGATAAGCAGCAGAAGGAAATAGCTGACCTTAAGGATTTCGTTGCAAGAAATAAGGCTAGAGTTGCTACAAGAAATATGGCTATGTCAAGACAGAAAAGACTTGATAATATGGATATGATAGAGCTTGCTGAAAAGAAGCCAAAGCCTGAGTTTAATTTCAAGGTTGCAAGAACACCGGGAAAGTATATATTTACAACTAAGGACCTTGTAATAGGTTATGACGAACCGCTCTCAAAGCCGCTCAATTTCGAGATGGAGAGAGGAAAGAAGATTGTACTTACAGGTGCTAATGGTATAGGAAAGTCTACTCTTTTAAAGAGTCTGCTTGGTATTATCAGGCCTATATCTGGAGAAGCTGTAAGAGGCGATTATCTTGAGATAGGTTACTTTGAGCAGGAGATGGCACCAGATATAGATACTACATGCTTAGAGGAAATATGGCAGGAGTTTCCTGGCTTTACACAGTATGAAGTAAGGTCAGCACTTGCCAAATGTGGTCTTACAACTAAGCACATCGAAAGCAAGGTAAGAGTATTAAGCGGTGGTGAACAGGCTAAGGTAAGACTTTGTAAGCTTATAAACAGGGAGTCTAACATACTTGTACTTGATGAGCCTACTAACCATCTTGATGTAGATGCAAAGGATGAGCTTAAGAGAGCACTTCTTGAGTACAAGGGAAGTATTCTTATGGTATGCCATGAACCTGAGTTCTATGATGGTCTGGCAACAGACGTATGGGATTGCAGTGAGTGGACAACCAGATTATAATAGGCACCAGAGAGTAATTATGTAATAAATGCAAAAGAACAATGACGGATATCAGGAGGCGGTAATCGTGAAGATAGGTATATTTGATTCAGGTATAGGAGGCTTATCATTACTTCATCAGGCTATGATAACTTTGCCTGAGGTTGATTATGTATTTTATGCGGATGTAGATAATGTTCCATATGGTGAGAAGACTAATGAACAGATACGCGAATATGTTGATAAGGCGGTCGGATTTCTTGTAGAAAAAGGCTGCAAGGCAGTTGTGCTTGCCTGCAATACTGCTACAAGTGCGGCAATTACATATCTGCGTAACAAGTACCAGTTACCTATCATAGGCATAGAACCAGCCGTAAAGCCCGCTTGTCAGCATAACAGGGATAAGAGGATTATGGTTGTTGCGACACCTGTGACATCAAAGGGGGTAAAGCTTAAAAATCTTATAATGAAGTATGACATTAACCATAAAGTAGATGTAGTTGCACTTCCTATGCTTGTAAGATTTGCACAGAAGGATGAGTTTAATTCGTCAAATGTTATGAATTATCTTAATAATGAATTTGCCGGATATAATTTCGGTGATTATTCAGAGCTTGTATTAGGCTGTACACATTTTAACTACTTCAAGGATTCATTCGCAAAGCTGTTTCCGTCAGATATAGAAATTATTGATGGCAATATAGGTGTATCTAATAATCTTAAGAATACACTTATTAAGAATGGAATTATTGATGGTGAACATAATAGTAATGAGAGAGGTAAAGTTGAATATTATTATTCAGGACGTGCCGTTGATGATGCAGAGCTTTCCCATATAAAAGAGCTTCATAAAAGACTTGAGGTTATGAGAAAGATATAAGATTATGTGAAAATGTGTGGAAATGGAGATAAGTATGTCAGTTAAGCATATGTATATAGCCATTGATTTAAAAACATTTTATGCTTCTGTTGAGTGTGTGACAAGAGGGTTAGACCCGCTTGATACCAATCTTGTTGTTGCGGATGCATCAAGGACTGAAAAGACGATATGCCTTGCGGTGTCACCATCACTTAAGTCATACGGGATATCAGGAAGGGCAAGACTTTTTGAGGTTGTTTCAAAGGTAAATGAGATTAATGCAATGAGGCGTAATGAAGCCTACGGGCATAAGTTAAGTGGAAGTTCATATAGTGCCACAGAGCTTGAACATAATAAAAATCTTGAACTGTCATATATCGTTGCGACACCACAGATGTCTTTATACATGAAATATTCAACAATGATATACAACATATATCTTAAGTATGTTGCACCGGAGGATATACATGTATATTCTGTTGATGAGGTGTTTATAGATGTGGGGGCATATCTTAACACATATAAGCTGACTACGCATGAGCTTGCAAGAAAGATGATAAAGGATGTCCTGGTAACCACCGGCATAACTGCTACAGCAGGTATCGGAACCAATCTTTATCTGTGTAAGATAGCTATGGATATAGTTGCGAAGCATATCAAAGCTGATGAGGACGGCGTAAGAATAGCAGAGCTTGATGAGCACAGTTACCGTGAAAAGCTGTGGGGACATAAGCCTATAACTGACTTCTGGCGAGTTGGTCCAGGCTATGCAAAGAAGCTGTACGAATATGGAATGTATACAATGGGTGATGTCGCAAGATGTTCCCTTGGCAGTGACAGTGATTTCTATAATGAAGAACTGTTATATAAGCTGTTTGGCGTAAATGCAGAGCTTCTTATCGACCATGCGTGGGGATATGAGCCATGTACTATAGCTGACATAAAAAGCTATAAGCCAGAGTCTAACAGTATCGGTTCAGGACAGGTTCTTCACTGCGCGTATGACTTTGAAAAAACAAGGCTTGTCGTGAGTGAGATGGTCGACCTTCTTATGCTTGAGCTTATAGATAAAGGACTTGTGACAGACCAGCTCGTACTTACAGTAGGTTATGATATTGATAATATAAGCAGTGAGTCACATATGTCTGAGGGTACTTATAAGGGAGAAGTTGTGCGTGACCGGTATGGAAGACGGATACCTAAGCATGCACACGGAACAGCTAATCTTGGCAGGTTCTCATCATCTGTTAAGCTGTCAACGACAAAGGTTTTAGAGCTTTTTGATAATATAGTAGACAAAAGGCTTATGGTAAGGCGGCTTAATGTGACAGCCAATCACGTTATCCGTGAGGAGGAAGCTGATAAAAAAGGTGATTTCAGACAGCTTGACCTGTTTTCAGATTTTCTGGAAACTGATAATAATAAGGAAGAAGATATACAGTTAGATAAAGAGAAAAAGGTTCTAAAGACAGTGATAGATATAAAGAAAAAGTATGGTAAAAATGCTATTGTCAGAGGAATGAATCTTAAAGAAGGGGCAACTGCGATGGACAGAAACCGTCAGATAGGCGGGCATAAGGCATAAATACTATATTTGAATGAATACAACTTTTTTATCAGGAAAGCAGGAGTTATGGTCAATTCAGATTATAGTGATATTATTAATAAAAGCCGTCCGGACTCATTAAGACACAGAAAGATGTCTAACTATGAGCGGGCGGCTCAGTTTTCACCTTTTGCAGCACTTACAGGCTATGAGGATGCTGTTTCAGAGGTGGCAAGGCTTACAGACAGTAAGATAGAGCTTGAGGAGGATGATATCAACAGGCTCAATGAACAGTTTATTTTGATGAGAACGGCACTTGATAAAAGGACGAAAGGTTTGTCGGATGAGGATTGTAGTGTTACAGTAAAATATTTCGTGAAGGACGAATTAAAAGAAGGCGGACATTATGAAGAGTATTCCGGCATAGTGCGGACTATTGACGACTATGATAGAATATTAATAATGCAGGATGGAAAAACAATACGTGTTGAAGATATACTAAGCGTAAAAATAATATGATAAGGCGGGCATAAAGATGAAGTTAAGAGTTCCATATTATTATGATGAATTTCGATGTATAGCTGGAGAATGTAAGGATAATTGCTGTGTAGGAGGCTGGGAGATAGATATTGATGAGGAAACTTATGAATATTACCAGCAGATGACAGGTAAGATAGGAGAAAAGTTAAGAAGCAGTATAGTAGAAAGTGAAGACGGTGAGCACTGCTTTAAGCTGGTTGATAACAGGTGTCCTATGCTTACAGAGGAAGGATTGTGTGTAGTTCATAAGGAACTTGGTGAAAAGTATCTTGGTGTTGTGTGCAGCCAGTTTCCAAGATATTCAGAATATTATGGTACGATTAAGGAGTCGGGCATAGGTATGGCTTGCGAAGAGGCAGCAAGACTTATGTTATCTAAGAATGAAACATTTACAATGAAAGAACAGCCATTAGATGAGGAATATGATACTGACTCAGAATACGACAGTGAATATGCATCAAAGATATTTGCAGCGCGCGAGGCAGTCTTTGGAATTCTTGAAAGAGAAGGTCTTTCAATCCACGAAAAGCTTATCGTTATATTATCACTTGGAAGTGAAATACAGGAATGTGTCAATGATGGAGAGTATGACAGAATAAAAGAAATAGCCGCTTCCTATATGAAGGAATATGGCGCTGGACTTTTGGAAGATACAAGAGAAATGTACGATAACGGTGAGTTTAGTGATATATCACTTCAGGAGAGTATAAGAGAAATATTAGTTCCATACGAGGAGATGGAGGTGCTTAATGAGTCGTGGGAGATTATGCTTAAGGATGTTATAAGCAGTCTGCATGAACAGATGAGCAGGGAAGAATATGGCATTTTAAGCGAGGAGTTCGGAACATATATAGCTGACAGGGAGTATGAGTACAGACAGCTTTTAGAGTATTTTGTATACAGATATTTTGCAAAGGCTGTTTATGATTATGATGTTCTTGGAAAGTGCCAGATGCTTGTAACGAATTTCTTTGTTATAAGGCAGATGGATATGCTAAGATGGATGGATAATCACAGAAGTTATACATTTGCAGACAGAATGGACATAGTCCATATATTCTCAAGACAGGTTGAATATTCAGAAGAAAATATAGAAAATCTATATGAGGATTACATATTTGATGATGTATTTAAACCTGATATATTGAAAGCTGTACTTTGGCTTGATAGTGAGAATATATAATCATATGGATAGAAATATTACATTCAATAATAATCATTTTAAATAATTCAGATATTTATGCTGGTACTTGTTTTATTTTCTATAGAGTGATAAGATGATTAGTAAGAATGTTATATTTGTATGTTTGTGTGAAAGGTAATTGTTTATATGAATGAAAGCAGGCAGGAAAGTCATGTTATCACGAATATGGCATAGTTAAGAGCGAAAAAGTTATATCTAAAGTCATACCTGTTGTAACAAAGTCCAGAAATATAGTAAGTACGATAGAATTCGTACATGATGCTAAGATTAAGGTATGTCATGCAGAAAATATGAATGACCTGTTAAAGATTATTAATAAGTATACAGAGGATATTCCATGCATATATGTTGACATATCAGAAAGTGCTGATAATGGAAAGGAACTTCTTGACAGTATAGCTAAGGAGAATATAGGAAATATTCCTATTATTGTCATATGTAAAGAAGGAAGTATGGCGGAGCTGAGGATTGCGGTTTCGTATCCTTATGTTGAAGATGTAATCTATGCGCCGATAGACCCACAGTTATTAAAGAGAAGAATAAATGCTTATATGAAAAAGGATAAGGATTGTGTAATATTTTAAAATTACTCATTTATAGTTATAAAGGATATTTATATGGGAATTAATTCAGAATATTATAAAGAAAAGAACAAGAAAAGATTAACCAAGTTAAAAGAGATAGAAAAAGCTCTGCCTCCATATGTTGTGTCATATCTTGATGATAAAGAGCTTTCATCACAGATTAATACGGTTATTGCATATGCATATGACATGCAGACATTTTTAAAGTTTTTGACTGAAAGAAATACACTTCTTAAAAATACGGCGATTAAGGATATAAGTATAGATTTTCTTGAAAATCTGACTTTTGAAGATATTAATGAGTATCAGAGATATCTTAGATTTAATGATCCGTCAGATGGGAGCGAAAGCGAACACCAGAATCAGGATAAAGGAATAGCAAGACGTATGGCGGCACTCAGAGGCTTTTTTGAGTTTGCATGTCTTCATCAGTATATGAAGAATAATCCGACAATCGGGGCAGCTAAGCGTGTGAAAATTCCACAGAAGGATATAATCCGCCTGAATGATGAGGAAGTCAATACATTTTTAGATGTTGTTTCAAATACTAATATTAAGGGAAATAAGCTTCAAATCCAGAAGTGTAAGAAGACACAGTTACGTGATACGGCACTTATAACATTGCTTCTTAATACTGGTATCCGTGTATCTGAGTGTGCAGGTCTTGATCTTGATGATGTAAATTTTAATTATAGGACTATTAGTATAGTGAGAAAAGGTGGTTCAGATGCACATCTTTATTTTAATGAGACAACTGAAAATGCGCTGAAGGACTACATAGAAAATGAACGTCCATTGCTTCTTGGTAATCCAGATTCTGATGAACAGGCTGTATTTATATCAATGAAAAAAAGTCGCATGAGTGTAAGTGCAATCGAACGTATGGTTAAAAAGTACGCTAAAAATGCCACACCAGACAAGAAAATATCACCACATAAAATGCGAAGTACATACGGTACGGCACTTTATAAAGATACCGGCGATATACGACTTGTAAGTGATGTTCTTGGACATAAGGATATTAATACAACTGCAAAGCATTATGCAGCTATGGAGGAAGAACATCGTAAGATTGCAGCTAGAATTCCGCTTTATCATAGAAGGGATGAGGAGGAATAATATATGTATGTGGTTACGGGGAAATTAACTTCGTAGCCATATTTTTAAATTGGTTTGGAGTTATATATAATAAAAGAAGAGTGATAAATATAACAATACATAACGCCGATAAATCCTGCTTTATCGGCGTTATATGCATTTTGACGGTTATTTTTATTTATTAATATCAATGTCTAATACAGCTTTGTATAATAGCTGTATTAAGTCCGCTTATTCCCTGATTACAGGCATCGACATCTAACTTGTGGCAATACTCATAAACTTCTTTAAAAATTGTTTCCTTTGAGTTAAAGTAAAAATAAAGAGACGACTTAGATATACCGGTTTCATCAGCTATATTCTGCATAGAAGCTGTGTCAAAGCCATTCTTGCATATCAGGCTTATGCAGCTCTCAATAATTTCCTGTTTTCTGTTATTATTCTTTATTACATCACCATTTCTCGACTAATCGGTCGAATTAATTGTTATTTTTTTAACACCCATATTATTGATAGTCAAGTAATAATAGTCTGTGTTTTATATTTGCCTCATATATTGAAAAATATATCTGAGTCATAAACAAAATGATTTATATTTGTGTACTTTTGTTTATTTGTTCAATTACAGTAAAATGAATAAATGTGTATATGGATAATGCATAAGTTATGAATGGATGATATAATATGTAATTATAAGGAAATAAATCAGATGTATGAAATAACAACTTAGAAAGGCTGGATAAAGAACTTATGGAGTCTATGAAAGATTTTAATATACTGGTATTTGATATTAACCATACAGAAAATGATGATGAACAGGTTGAAAAACTGAATAGTCTGTTAAATCTCTTTGGTGGTAAAGCTGAGATAAGGCAGTCATCGGACAGAACCCGTCTTGTATTAAGCTATGATGAGGAAAAGCTTCAGAAGTGGACTACAAGAAATGCAGGCAGAGTTGGCAAATATTATAATATCTCTGTAGAGGAAGTACGCAAAATGATAGCCTCTCTTGGTGCAGAGCAGGCTGCCGCCAAGCTGGGAATGACTAAGCAGGGAATGTATAAGCGACTTAAAAGGTGTGGGGAGAATGGTACGGAGATGTTTTAAGGTGCGGATAAAAGTAACTATCCCCTAATAGACAGATGAAAGGCTGGCTGTTTTTGGGGATAGTTAAGCATTATTGATATACTAATTAACAGATAATTTTTCTATAATACATTCATGGTTCTTAGATTTTTTGTCATAATTTATAGCAACTAAAATGATATTACCGGTATATTGTTTGATTGCTTCAGGGTAATCTTTATTTTTTATTTGTTCCAGAGCTGTTTTTGCATTTTTATTCCATTTTAATTCTACGATAAGCGCTGGATAATCGCGTATATATTCAGGCTTTGGTATATATATAAAATCAGCAAATCCTTTTCCTGTGGGTAATTCGCGTATAGGTTTAAAATAGTACTGCATACTGCTTAGATAAGCAATAGTGAGGACACTACTAAGTGAATTTTCATCATTATATTGAATTGAGGATGCATATTCAGAATGTATTTTCTGAATTTGTTCTGCAACCTCTTGCGTATTCATAGATAAGGTTGCATCTAATAAATGATTTGATTCATATTGGAAATGAATTAAATCACTCCAATTGGTACTTTTTACAGCATTAATTAATTCATGACGTATTTCCTCATTAGGAATAAATGCAGTTTCATCTTTTTCATTATAACCAAGATAACCAAGATGTATGAGATAAGTTATAACATCATCTTTGCTTTGTATGTTGGCAGGGTCATTTTTAAATGTTAAGGTATTAACTTTTACATTCTGCCCTGAAAGCATTTCAATAATTGTATTTTTTAACCCATCATAATTCATATTTATAAGTGGTACGATAACTTCATAAGAGCCAGTTTCAGACCAATAGCTTCTGAATTTGCCTCTTAACATAACGCTTACAACAGCCTTAGGATTATATATTTCATAATTTTCTAATAAGTAACCATCATACCATTTTTTAACTTTTTCAAAATCTCTATCATATTTTTGGCAAAGCATTTTAACTTCATTTTCAGTAAAACCTATATAAGGAGCTAATTCATAAGAATGAAGCATTGTAAATTCTTCTAAATTGTTAACAGCAGATTGCGTTTTTTCTTTTTTTATAGGTAATATTCCAGTCAGATATGCAAGCTGGATATATTTTGTTGGTTCAGTTCCTTTAAACATTCCTCTTAGAAAGTTAATGTACTCATTTTGTATATAATAATTAGTAGCCTCATCACGAATTAGTACATCCCATTCGTCAATTATTATAATAAACTTTTGTCCAGTTTTATCTTTAATACGTGACAGACTATCAGGTAAAGATAATTCTCCCAAAGGCAAAATGTCAGGATATATATCACGTAATTCGCTTATTACACTATCAGATAAAAATGATACAATTTTATTAGAATTATAACAATTAGCCAAAAACCATTGTATATCAATATGAATAACATCATATTGATTAAGATGTGTTTTAAAATCAGATTTTCTGCTGATATCTAATCCAGAAAACATTTCTTCAGAATTACAGCCTTTGCTATAATATGCAGCAAGCATATTAGCAGTATATGATTTACCAAATCTGCGGGGACGGCTGTTGCATATATATGCATCAGATGTATCAAGAACACTATTGGTGTATTCTATTAATCCGGTTTTGTCTATATATATTTTAGAATTAAGTGCAACTTGAAATGCACTATTATCAGGATTGACAAATCTTCCCATTAGTTAGCACTCCTTTACATATGATTAGCATACGGCAAATATCTAATAATTATATATTATTTTATCATTTAGAAATGTAAATATCAAGTTTGTCTATCTTGAACTGGTCTGTTTTCCAAACATAACAAGATATTCCTGAGCTTTCTGTAATGATATGTTGAGCTTATCTTCAAGCTTCTTTAAAATGTCCTCTTTGGATAATCCAAATTCAAGTCCAAGTTCTACAATGCCACGCGCCTGACCCTCAATACGTCCAGTCTTTAATCCTTGCTCAAGTCCCTCTTTTCTTGTCTCCTCAAACACAGTACACATACCAGCATCTCCTTCCTTTTTTATAGCGTTATAATCAATGTTACAATTAACTGCTCCTGTAAATGTCATAATAACTGATTTCTCAACATTATGTTTCCTTGCATATTCTATGACTTTTTCTCTTGTTTCATTAGTTGTGCCTTTTCTGTTTAGTATAATTCCAAACAGATTAAATAAATCCTTATTATTAATATTATGCAGCTTCAGATTATTCTTTCTTGTCCTAATTTTATATAACGTTTTTATTTGCATTTAGTATAACAGCAACTTAAAAATTCGTAAATACGTATTTATTATTATATTATTATTTTTATATAATTACTATGCCATTATGATTATAAAAAAATCCAGCCGGATTAAATGATATAATATCATTATCCTGGCTGGATTTCTAAAATTTTATATTCAGCTAATATTAATCTATTATACTTTAAAAACTTGTTTTATGTAAATAAACCTGAAAATTGCATATTGTAAATTTTATCTATAATACTATAAATAAGCAAATACAGTTATTCTATTCCACCGTCACCGACTTAGCCAGATTCCTAGGCTTATCAACATCAAGTCCCTTCGCTACACTCACGTAATATCCAAGTAACTGAAGTGGCACTACTGCCAGCGATGCTGAGAAATGTTCATCTATCTTTGGAATGTATGTAGTAAAGTCAACTGTATCCTCAACCTCATACTTTCCATATGTTGTAAGTCCGCAAAGATATGCCCCACGGCTCTTGCACTCTACCATATTGCTCACTGTTTTCTCGTAAAGCTCACTCTGTGTAAGCACACCTATTACAAGAATGTTATCTTCAATAAGACTTATAGTTCCGTGCTTAAGCTCACCTGCAGCATATGCCTCTGAGTGGATATATGATATTTCCTTAAGCTTAAGACTTCCCTCAAGACTCACTGCATAATCAATTCCTCGTCCTATAAAGAAAATGTCCTTTGAATTAGCAACCTTTGCCGCAAACCACTGTAGTCTTTCCTTATCTTCAAGTATTTTCTCTATCTTTTCAGGGATAGTTTCAAGCTCAGATAAAAATCTTTCATATTCTGAAAGTTCCATCTCTCCTCTCACATAAGCAAACTGTAATGCAAGACAGTATGCTGCTATAAGCTGTGTACTGTATGCCTTAGTTGTGGCAACAGCTATTTCTGGTCCTGCAAGCGTGTAAAATACATTATCAGCTTCTCTTGCTATCGAACTTCCAACCACATTTACTATGCCAAGAGTCTTAAGTCCTTTATCCTTTGCAAGCCTTAATGCCGCAAGACTGTCCGCTGTTTCACCTGACTGGCTTATGACTATGACAAGTCCGTCTGGGTCAAGAAGTGGCTTTCTGTACCTGAATTCTGATGCAAGCTCAACACGTACTGGAATTTTGGCAAGGTCTTCTATGACATACTGTGCGACAACGCCAACATGATAAGCGGAACCACATGCCACTATGTATATCTGTGATATCTTCTTTATCTCTTCATCCGTAAGTTCTACCGCTGATAAGTCCAGCTTTCCATCCTTAAGGACTGAATTAAGTGTATCCTTAACTGCCTTTGGCTGCTCATGGATTTCCTTCATCATGAAATGCTCATAACCGCCCTTTTCAGCAGCCTTTGCATCCCACTTTATCTCTACAAGTTCCTTTTCAATCTCATCACCATCAAGATTATAAAATGTGATATGACCGTCAGCCAGACGACCTATCTCCATATTTCCAATGTAATAAACATTTCTTGTGTAATTAAGTATGGCAGGAACGTCTGATGCCACATAACAGTCGCCATCATTTACACCAAGAATCATAGGACTGTCCTTACGGGCAACATATATCTCTCCCGGATATTCATTAAACATAATTGCAAATGCATATGAACCACGGATACGTACCATGGCATGGTTAATCGCATCAACCGGTGTATGCTCATATTTTTTATAATAATAATCAATAAGTTTAACAGCCACCTCTGTATCAGTTGAAGAATAGAAGCTGTAGCCGTTTCTTGTAAGTTTATCCCTCAATTCCTGATAATTTTCAATAATTCCATTATGCACACCAACAACATTATAATCATCTGAAATGTGTGGATGCGCGTTAATTTCAGATGGCTCTCCGTGAGTTGCCCATCTTGTATGACCTATTCCACAGGTTCCGATAACAGACTGACCATCGTTAGTCTTTTCTGCTAATACCTTTAATCTTCCTTTTGCTTTAACAACCTGGACTGGCGAATCACCATCCCTTACTGCTATACCGGCTGAATCATAGCCACGGTATTCTAACTTGGCTAAGCCGTTTAACAGAATTGGGGCTGACTGGTTTTTGCCGGTGTATCCTACTATTCCGCACATAAAAATACTCCTTAATTATTATTTGAAATAATGTAATTATATTATTTCAAAATTATTCTAGTTTATATTCACTGATATAACTATGTCCTATGATATCATTATGAAATTTGCCATCATTAGCAATATACATAATATTATCCTTTATAATAATTCCCTCAATGGCATAGGAACCTTCAATTTTATATAAATTATTAATTACTTTTGTTGTTAAATCAAATGTAAAAACAAAATTGTTATCACCAGAATAATCAGCACCAACTGTACAATATATTTTATTATTATAAATGTAAATATGGTCTTGATCCATAAAATTAAATTTATATTTATTAATAAAATCACCTTCACGGTTAAGACATAATAAATATTTTTTATAACACAATATCCAGATTTTATCATTATCTACAAATATTCCATTGGACTTGTATTTAGAATATTTTCCCATAGAATATTTTTGAATAATATCACCATTTTTATTTATTTCATAAATATAATCACCGGTTGCTAACCATAATGAATTATCTATTTCATCGTATGAAATGCCTTGTAAATTAAATGAATTATCCATAATATTTTTTAAATTTATTATATTGATTACATTTTTATATTCATAATCTAACTCTAATAATCTTGGATTTAATTCATTATTATCATTTTCTGCTCCGTAATCTGCAATCCATATAGAGTTATTTTTAGTATCATAAGTCATACCCGTACATGTAAAATCATTTTCATTAAATTCATTAAACATAATTTGTTTTTCAGCTTTTAATGTTTCTGTATTCTCATTTACCATATCAACTGGATTTGTTGGTCTGTTTATTAATTTTATTGATATAAAAGTAATTATAAGTGTAAAAAAAATAAATATAATAGATAGAAAAAATCTTTTATTCATTTAGTTTTATTTTTCCTTTTATTAATTTTTTAATTAGTACTATATAATCTTTATTAACCCATAAAGCAATACAAATAAAGAAAGGTAATGTTATAATTGAAATTAATTTGTTGTTTATATAGTATATTATTGTAGAAAATAGAATACCTACAATAATTTTGACATATTTGTATAAACTATATTTAATGTTGAGATATTTTTTAGTATCAATAATTCTATATATCATTGTTATAAAATAACCCATAAAAGTAGAAATAGAAGCTGCGTACAAACCAATATATTTTATTAAAATAATATTGACAATAATGTTTATTAATGCAGCAATAATGGTTGTTTTAGCAATTTCAAATGTTTTTTTAGTTGCAACATAAACAACGCCTAATAATCCGACCATAACATTTAATAGTGATGCAATTAAATATATAGGAATATTGTAGTATGCTTCATTATATGATGAATTTACAAATAAGTTAAATACAATAGGCAGTACAATTATTATACACATGCACAAAGTTGAAAAAAGTAACATGATTTCTTCGATAGTTTTGCTAAAAAAATCATCTCTATCTTTATCAAAAAAATGAACTGTACCAGTTTCATGCCATGCTAATTGGAAAATATTAAAAAATGTCATAAAAATTGCAGGAAATTTGTGTGAAACAGCAAGTATACCATTTGCAGCAGTTCCTAGGATAAATGAAACGATTAAACGGTCGGAGCTATTCATTACCCATAATGATAGTTGATTTGGAATTAATGGAATTGAATATTTCAACTCATTCAGCAATGTTTTTTTATTTACACTTGACAAAGAGAGATATTTATTTATTTCTAATTTAAAAAATAAATAAATACAGCACACAACATTTCCGATAAAAGTTGCTAACAACATTCCTACAGCGCTCATTTTTATAAAAGCGATGCATAAAACGTTAAGCGTTATTGTTATTAGTGAACATATAAAACTGCCTAATGCATAATCAAATGTTTTTTTCAAACCTCTTGAAATCTGCAAAAATAGGTTGCTAAATGCTGTTATTACAAGTATTAATAATATCCATATTTTATATTTTACCGTAATAAGTGGTAATAATAATAAATATATAATAATAAAGACAAAATTGAGCCCTAATAACAAAAAAAATGCGTTTGAGATAACTTCTTTTTTTGTGTTTTCATTTTCAGAAGATAATAGGTATCTAAATACGCCTTGATCTATCATTAGTGAAACAATAGGGATAAATAATTGCACAAGAGTGGTTATTAAATCTACTGTTCCATATTCCTCTGTTGTTAGTAAGGCTGTATATAGAGGTAATAATAGAAAAGTAATAAATTGTGTTGAAATTCGACCAATTGTGATTATTAATGTGTTTTTTGCTAAATCTTTAATTCTACTCATAATATATATTTATTTAAACTTTCCTGTGACTATTTTAATAAATTTTTTTGTTTTTCGTTTTACACCATGTAAATCATGAAATAAACTAAAAAATAAAAAGAATGGGTTAGTAATTGTGTTTAAAATCTTTTGATTATTTGAATATTGTTTGTTATTATCAGCAAGTTTTTGTTTAAATAAAGTTTCGCAACCATTTTTAACCCAATTACTTCCATCATTACATTGTCTATTACGTATTTCATAATATGTTGGTGAATTATATTCTGGAATTATACCCCAGGCAACATGGGCATGTCCGTTAAAACAAAATGCTTGTGTACATGAATGCCCCACAGCTCTAAAATTAATAGGTTTATTCAAATTTTTAAATATATTTTGAGTATTCATTCTTCCATAACATTGAGAGGCTTCTCCAGATGATATATCAACTAGTAAACTCCATGCACCGGCGTAACAAAATTCTTTTCGTTTAACTCCGAATAATTTCATTTTAAGTTGAAACATGGTTGAATTCAATGATTTCCAAGTTGAAATATATTCTTGTTTGCTTTTTTGTGTTAATAAATCTTTATTATTTTTTGCATCATCGCGACCTACAGTAGCATGACATTTGGCACCAGCATTTTCTATGCATCTCGAACAAATATCATCCAGTTTATCAGATATTTTATCATATGGCATAAGTTCCAATGTAAATGAACAAGGTGATTCCTTGATTTTCTTAATATTGTTCCAATACACTTTTTCAATTGGTTTATCTTTTAATTGTTCGTAGTGATAGGAACACTTGAAAAAAAGATTGTTTAATAAATTTTCTGGAAATTCTAAAATCTCATCAATTCTTTTTGAGATTGTTGCGTTTGTAATAATTTCTACAGAATGTCCTTCTTCTAATAATCCTCTTGTTAGTGGAACAATATCTTTGTATAAAAGTGTTTCTCCCTGTGCAGTTAAATTAATGAAACATTCTCCTCCAAGTCTTTCTTTTGATAAAGCTTGTACAATATGTTCAACAGGATATTGAAATTTTATATCATTTCTATTCCATTCATTTGTTTGTGAAACTAAGCAATATTCACATTTTAAATTACATAAATTTGTAGGTATAAAACAAAGAATTAATTTGTTTATTTTTTTCATAATTCATTTATTCTCCTGTCTAATTCTAAAAATATATTTTTAAAAATAATTTTGCTTGGATAATCCTGACATTCTAAACATTTAACTAATATATCGTCTGAAAGTTTTGAAGAATTTTCTAAAACCCATAAGCCATTTATAGTATATAACCATTTTTTATATACACCTGAAACTTTATGTGTTGTATTATCAATAGCAATACATTTACAACCTGCTAATAAAGCAAAAACCATTGAATGTAATCTATCAGTTATAACAATATCCGCATTTGAATATTCTTCAATCTTTTTTTGAATATATTTATTACGATATTTTATTTTAATAACTTTTTTTGAAATAACTGTGCTGGAATCAAAGCATTCATAATTTTTATTATTCAAATAAAGTTTAATATTATTTAAGTCAATATCGGAAGAACATTTTTCAATATCATTTCGAATTGAAAATATAATTCTATTTTTATCATGTGGTCCATTTTTTATATTATCTAATGCTAAAAGAGCCATATCAGGTAATAGTAAACAATTATCTGGATTTATTTTTAAATCGTTTAAACATAAATTATATGAATTTTCTTCTCTAACACAAATAATAGTTTTCTTATCATTTGATAAAATAGACCTTAAATTATTTTTAGATGAATATTTTCCATTTGGAGAAAATGAGATTGTCTGAGGTAATATAATTTTTTTATTATCTGGATAATTTTTTATAATATCTTCTATAACTAATTCATCTTCATATATATTTCCCATCCATCCGCCGCCGCATATGTATATATCATCATCTATATTAATTTTGATTTTATTAGAAAATATTTCATATACAAATTCAGGAATTTCAATTACATAATTATAATTGTTTTCCAAATATTTAATACATTGTTGAGCAATTAATGAATCACCTAAATTACCATGAATAGGTGTTCCTATTAACACACATCTATTGTTTTGGTTTATTTTGAGTAATTTAAATATTTTGTGATATTGTGGATATCCTATAATAAGTTTTATATATTTTTTAAATTTATCTATATTTTTTAATTTCATTGATTATATTACCTTTTTTCTTTTATGTATTTTCTATATAATTGTTTATATATACTAAAACAATAACTAAATAACAGCATTTGTATTTTTCGTGTCAAATTAATATATTTATTTAATATGATTTTAATACTATATTTTCTGCCAAATTTACGAATTCCTTTTATGAAATGTTTATCATAAGTATTACTTTTAATCATAAAATTTACTACAACTATCTGCCAAAATAAGTTACCAACAATTAAATTATCAATATGAGGTTTGCAAAACTCTTTACCAAATTCAAATAATTCATTTACAGCGACAGACAAATCCATTGTTTTTGGATTATATGTCATTCTGCCAATAGAACCATTTCTATGATAGTAACAATAATATTTATAATTGGTTGAAACAACTTTATTAGCTTTAGCGATTATTTTGTAGTTTGTAAACATATCTTCATATAATTTTCCAGAAGGATAGTAAACATTTTTATATAAGCTTTTTTTAATTATTTTATTACATGTAATGATATCTACATGTTTTGGTAGTAACATTTCTTCAACAGCATCTTCGGGCGATAGTTCAGTTATAATTTCATTTTCATTATTAATTTTAGAAAAGTTTTCTGTAATTCCTTCATATAAGTCAATAACTCCATAACATAAAATATCTGCATTATATTTATAAATTAAATTCATTAAATGAGAATACGTGTTGTCTGTGATAAAATCATCACTATCAATAAATGATATGTATTCACCCGTTGCTTGTTCTATACAAACATTTCTTACCTCAGCAAGTCCTTTATTTTGCTGATGTATAACACGAATATAATCATATTTAGCTGCATATTCATCACAAATATTTCCACTATTATCTTGTGAACCATCGTCAACTAATAATATTTCATAATTATTAATTCTATTTTTAATTAAACTATCAATACATCTTTTTAAATATTTTTCAACATTGTAAACAGGTACAGCTGCGGTTAAATTTATAGTCACTTTTTATCTCCTTATCTAAGTATTTCATTATTGGACATTTAAAATTTATTGATTAAAAATCGAAACATATGGTAATATGGCATACCAGTCCATAAAGAATATTCCAATGAAATTCATGCCACACATTAAACTAAGTGTACATATTTCATAAATTGTTTTCTTCTTTCCTTTTATTAAATTGCATGCATATGGTACAGCTAATAAAATATATGTTCTTGAATAATATAACATTCGTTCTGCAAATGGTAAGAATGATGTTGAAATAGCAATAATTAATCCAATCATCATCATGTTATATAAAAACTTTCCATCTTCGTTTTCTACCATACGTTGTTCAGCAATTATACATGGTAACAATGCAATAATGGCCATAATAATGCCAGAAGTTGATAATGAAATTTGAGCTGATAAAGTATTTTTAACAATATATTCATTATATTTAGGAATTGATGATATTATATTAATAATTAAATTATATAATTGATTATGAAATAGCATTAAACAACAAGCTATAATAATACAATGTATTTTATTAATATTAATCTTTTTTAAAAAATATAATGGGAGAGTGAAAAAAGCACTCATATGTATAAACATACATAATCCCATAATAATAAAGTATTTTTTCCAATCATTATTTTTTATATATTTGAAGCAATATAAAAATATTGCACAAACAATATATTGTCTTATACCATTGAAACTATCAAAATATACGCCAGCGCCAAAAAATAATATAGTACTAATAATATAATTGGCACTGTTTCTAAATGAACAAAAATATATTAATATAGTAATACATGAAACGGTTAGAAACATAAACCAAGGCTTATTTACTATTGAACCACATAATTTAATTAAATATGTAAATCCTATTTCGAATTCCGGATTTCCGTAGTTATTCGTTATTATATTAAATCCTCTTACATATATTTTTGTATAATCAACGCTAATCCCATATCTAAGTCCTGCAACTAATATACAAGGTAATATCATAATAATAAAAATAATTATATTTTTTAGTTTGGTCGTTGTAAATTTATGAGAGATACTATTTGCTCTTTTTGAGTATATAAAAGAACATATAACTGTATATAAAGAAATAAATATATATATCATTTTTTATCATTCCAATCATTTATTAATGTATACCCCTCTTTAGTTCCTTTTATCATGCTTTTAATATATTCTTTTTTATTAGGAAATAAAAAAATAACTTTGCCCCATTTATAAATATATATTAAAAGCATTGATAAATTGTTATATCTTTTCCAGCACCAAATTAATTGTCTTGCCTGCATAAAATACCTAAAAGGGGCATCTATTCCATATTTAATGCCTAAAATTTTTTTTGTTTTAGCAGGGGAATGGTTTATTATTGCATTACCACACTCGATAATTAAATAATGATTTTCATGTGATTTTAAACAATAATCCATATCTAATCCATCCACAAATAATTTTTCAAAAAATCCTTCTTGTTTTATAAATATCTCACAATTATATAAACATCCAGATGTCATAGACCATTTAATTTCTTTATATCCGTTATAAGGCTTATTTTTACTTCGTTCATGTATATGTACTGGCGCAAATAAAGCAACTTTATTATTATTATATTTTTGAATGGTATTTTTATAAATTGTAAAAATATCTGAACCTATTTTACTATCAGCATCGAATAATAATGCCCATTGACAGCCTTTTTGGTATAATATATCAATTCCTAAATTAAATGCTTTTGCTAATCCCAGATTATTTTGTTCTGAATAATAAGTTATATTTGAATTGATAGAAACGATATTGTCTATTAAAGCTCTATTATTCTCGTCTGAATTATCAATAATTACAGTATGAGCAACTTTGTTTTTATATGTATTTATATTTTGAATTTCTTCTTTTGATGGATTATATAATACAACCACGGCACCAATCATTTAATTAACTCCTTGTATAACTTTTCACATTCGATAGCAACCCGCTGGGCATTAAATTTATTTTGAACTGTTTTAAAGCCATTATTTATTAAATGTTCTCTAAGATTATTATTATTTTTTATTTCAATTACTTTTTTTGCAGCATTTTTCCAATCATCCTTTTCAATTAATAATCCATTTTCTTTGTCATTGATTAGATAAGGAATAGCATCTACTTTGGTAGCAACAATTGGAACGCCCATAAGCATATATTCTGGAATTACTAACCCAAATCCTTCCCATCTACTAAATAAGCAACCTACATCAAAATTTTTTATATAATCCAAAGGATTATTTACCCATCCAGTTATTATTAAATCAATATCATATTGTTTTGCCATAGCTATGATTTGTTCTTTTTCGGAATCTGAACCTTCAATTACATCGCCAACAATAATAAAGCAAGTGTTTTTTATAAAATGTTGAATTTCATTTGCCATCTTTACAAATATATCAGGTGCTTTTTGTTTGCAAATTCTTCCAACCATCCCAACAACAAATTTTTCTGATGGAAATAGTGAGTTGTTTTTTTCTTTGCTATACTCTTTAATATCTACTCCGTTATAAATGACATGTAATTTATTAGATTTACATATTTTTTTTTGAATAGCTGCTTTTTTCTCAGAATCAGAAATACAAATAATTGCATCACAAAAATGAGACATTATTTTTTCAAGAATAATATATATTTTATTATTTCTATCGTCCATATTAAATGACCAACCGTGTGGATTATATATAACTTTCGTATGTAAAAATAAGCAGGCCATACGTGTAATTGCACCTGCTATGGGCGAATGTGCATAGACTATATCTGGTTTGTATTTTTTAATTACTTTTCTTAATTGGTATGCTTCTTTTATTGCATTAAAATTTATGTTATGCTCAATTTGCATGATTTCTACAGAGTCTGCTAAATGTTCATAATCATTTCTATTATATAATTGGGATAATACAACAATATTTTCACAATTTGAATATTTTAAAAGCATACGGAGATATCTATCTACACCGCCAATACATTCTGCTACGTGTAAAACTCGCATTTTTTCTCCTATTATTTTTTATCATTATCACAAAGCTTAATCTCAATATGCTTATCCAGCGCCGAAGCATACTTCTCCAGCACCACAAGCGTAGGAATTCTCGTTCCTGTTTCAAACCTTGCAAGGTTATAAGGAAGTATTCCTGTCATATCCGCCACATCTTTCTGGGTAAGATTTTGGCGTTCCCTTTCATCTACAAGCTCTCCGATTATCTCTGTCGATAATCCTCGCAAGCTCTCTTGAATAGCCTCCTGAAATTCTTCAAGTCTTTTCTTTCTGTAATCGCGTTCGATTATGTAATCTTCTCTATTGATTTGCATAACATCACCTACAATCATTTATTTGGTCTGCTGTTATACCCATTTAATCTGCCAGTCTGTGAAATGTATGATTAAACTGGTTAATAAACAGCAAATTGACTTATGTTTACAAACGCACTTTAAGCTTAAAAGCCAGTATTTATGCGTTTTAGGTTCTTTACTATTAATCTGTGATATATACAACGTAATAAATATTATGTTGTAGGTGTCCTTGTTCTTATGGGATAATTACCTGATTAGGTATGGATATATGATTATTTTTAGGCTTATTAATCAATTAATGGTTGTATAAATGCTCATAATTAATTGTTTGTTTCAGATTTTCTTATTAATTAAGGAAGTTTTTATAACTACATTACCTGTTTTAATACGGCAATATATATTCTTGAAGGCTGCGTACCCGTGATTTATATATTGGAATACTGTTTTTTATATGACAATATATGTCCTAGAAGCCGGAATTTACGTTATTCATATGTCGAATTATTGTTTTTTATATAGAAATATGTATTAATCTCTTGTTTTACCATTAATGATGTGTTATCATCTATAATAGTTCTGTGATAATACAACATAATATTTATTACGTTGTACCATTATTCTAACATTTATCAAGCCATCATACATATACATCTGCCGCCATATGTCAGTTTATGTGTTCTTATTTACTCCTTTTTTCTACATTTTTGTTAGTATTATTTTTATTATAATTTATATTTGAATGGTCATATACGTTTTTTAGTACAACCATATTCATCATATCAAGCTGGCGTTTATGCTCCTTTCCAGTGGACTTGATATATATTCGTGTTGTTTCTATGCTGCTGTGTCCTAGTACATCGGCAAGTTTGGCTATGTCTTTTTTAATTTTATAGAAGCTTCTTGCAAACATATGTCGCATATTGTGGGGATATACTTTTTTAGGACTTACGTTTGTTTCTTTACACAGTTTTTTCATCATTCTCCATATATTGCTTCTGTCAAGCGGCTTGTTATTTTTTGTCCGGAATATAACGCCATTTTTGATATTATATTTTTTAGTGTATTCTTTAAGCACGTTCTGGAGTGCCTGTGGGTATAGTATCCGCCTGACTTTTCCTTTGTTATATATGTCTGATATGCCATTTTTAAGTGACTCTACCGTAATATAGCTGAGTTCACTTATCCTTATACCGGTGCTTCCGAGTGTCTGGATGATAAGTGCAAGCCGTTCATCACCTTTTTTGATAGCGGCATTTATGAGAGCCTTATATTCATTTATACTTATTTCTTTGTTTTCGGGTACAAATGTTTCTTTCTGTACTTTTATCATTTTTATTTTTAGATTATTCCACCCCATTTCTGTTACAAATGTATTGATGACTGCAAGAAATGAGTTAATACTTGTTGTCTTATAACCACAGTCCTTTTTAAGATGTTCTTTGTAAGTTATAAGCAGTTCCTTATTAACAGGTCTTCCAGCGGCATATTCTTTCAGCTTGATTATGTCGCGCATATATTTTTTTATTGTCTGGGGCTTTTTCTCTTCATTTATTAATATGGTTTTGAATTTATTAATGGAATTATCATCGAGAATATATTTTTTGTGGGATTTACTGGTTGATTTTATTTGTGTCTTTTTGTACATAGTGACCTCCGTAATATATAATGTTATTAGCTTATGCCAGTTTAGATTTTATAATACAGCATAATAGCATTATATATGAATAATCATATGTGAAGAAAGACGCAAAAAAAGTAAGCAGCTTTGCAGCCGCTTACTTTCATTGTCATCCGGACACTCACGAATTCGCGCTGATGCGCTATCCGTCATGCTACGCATGACTATTCGTTCGTTAGTGGCGCAAGAAAAGTAAATGTCTGCTTTGCAGCCGCTTACTTTTTCTTTGCGCACACTATATCATGACCTCTGATTTTTCTTTGCTCTTGTCTACTATTGCGTTTAATTTACGGCAAGGTATTGCTACTACAAGTCCGATGAAGAGGCATATGAGTACATAGATGAAAAGTGCAAGTATACATTTCCAGTAGTACCAGCTATATGTTCCACCGACACATTCTCTTAATGCATCCATGGCATAAGTGAATGGCAGGTACTTGTAGATTGCCTGATATATGGCAGGTAGACACTGGATAGGGAATGTACCACCAGCTCCGGCTACCTGAATAACCATTATTACAACTGCTGCCGCTTCACCTACATTTTCAAATGCAACTGTAAGTGAATATGTTATCATTGTGAATACAAATGATGTGAAAGCTGCGGCAAACCAGAACTTAAATGGATGTATACACTGTATTCCTATAAAGAACAGATCGCCAAGCGTTATAAGAAGAGCCTGTGCCTGTCCTATAAGAAAGAAAGTAATATATCTTCCGAAAAATGCTTCAACAGAATTAACTTTAACGCCATCAAAAGGATGTACCTTTACATGTATTATGGCTACGAGTATAAGCGCACCTACCCAGATTGAAAGGACTGAGTAGAATGGTGACATAGCTGAACCATAGTTTGAGATAGGGTAAAGGTCTTCGGTAGCTATTGCAACTGGCGAAGATATAAATGATGCCAGTTCATCCGTATTAAATGATATAGCTGTCTGTAACAGTGAGTAGGCACCACTGTTCTTGAATTCTGTAAGTTTGTCAGTTGTTTCGCTTATATTGTCCTCAAGGCTTTTTACCATAGTAAGTGTATTATTGATTGAGTCACCCATCTGGCTTATTGAATTGTTGAAGTCGTCTATATTGTAGCCCATATCACTGTAGATATCAGATATGGAATTCATATATCCGCTTACTGCATCAATATCCTGTGATATAGTAGATAATATTGATGAATCTATAAGTGAGCTTTGTCCTATAGTTTGGTTAAGTTCGTTCAGTATAGCTTTTTCACCATCAAATGTACCAGTTAAGTCAGGACTTATGCCTTTGGCAGTATCAGCAGTGGACTGGGCAGTACCGATTATATTGGAGAGTGTAGCAAGCACACTGTCAAATGTAGATACCTGTGTGTTAATAACCTGAAACTTAGCTATAAGTATATCAAGTATGGAACTGCCAGATATATTTGTATTGCCAGATGAACTATCAGCGGTGTTATTTTTATTAGCACCAATATTGTCCGCTACATCTGCCGACTTCATAATAGCCTCAGTAAGTGTACTTATAAATGTTGCATTGACCTGCTGTTGTACGGCAGTTTTAGCTTTATCAGTTATTTTAGGTGCTATAGCATTTTTTTTCTGGTTTGTATAGTATATAATCTCAGGATGAGTCATATTGTCTGCAAGAAAGCTTACCATATCCTTAGAGAAATCCTCAGGCATAATAAGTGCTGCGTAGTAGTCCCCTGCCCATACTCCTTCTATAGCCTCGTCTGTAGTGTCAGTGAATACCCATCCGATAGTATTATTTGTCTTTAAGGCTTCTATTATATTAGTACTTATATTAACATCAATGCCAGATATATTGATACCTGTGTCATCATAGGCAACTGCTACTTTGATATTAGATGTTGAGTCTGAACCATATGGATCCCAGTTTGATAATATATTAAACCATGCATAGAGTGAGGGTAACACAGCAAGTCCCATAACAACGATAAGAGCTACAACATTACGGCCTATGTGTTTACAATCATTCCAGAAGACTCTGCCTATATTTTTCATTATTTTACAGCCTCCTTATTTGGGTTAATAGTTATGTTTACAGCATTTGTTATATTATCAATGCTTATAGTTATTGTATTGTTACTTAGTTTATTGTCAATAACTATGTTCTGACAGTTAGCTGGTAATGTGTTGCCAGCTGGTGTATTATGATTAATACTGTCATTACACATATTATTGGAATTATTAACTGCTACACTATCAGTTTTATTACCAGTATTATAGCTGCTGCCATTATTTATATTATTGATAGGTATTGTATCATTATAATTATTAGATTTTACATCATTATCTATATAATTACTGTTAATATTATCACTTTCTATAGTTTCAGTATCATTATCCTGATTGGAATCATTGTTGCCAGCACCGTTAGTTCCTTCATGTTCATCTTCAAGAATAGCTGATTTAATAGACTCAACAGGACTTACATAGTTTTTGGCAATATCTGTGATGACCTTAGTAGTATCTATTAGTGTATCCTTTTTTTCATTACCAATAATATCTTTTAAGTTTTCTGACATATTGTAATCTTTATACTCTATTGCAATCAGGTAGCCGCTTATAATGAATAAGGATGCTATCCACATTACAAGAAATATTACTTTAGAACTGTTGACAACGAATAACAGGATTAGAAATACAATAGGTATAATAAGCATAGCAATTATTCCATACTTTATTCTGTCTTTATTATGCTTATGTTCTTTTTCGTAATATTCACGAATCATTTCAACGGAGCTGTTAAGGACAGCCTGTTTACTAGCTTTTGACATACTAATCCTCATTTCTGTGTAGTATTATTACACGAATTATAATCTGACAGGTCGTTTGTCATTAAGACTTATTATAAATGTGTCTTATTAACAATTAAAATTATATGTATAGCCCCGTAATACCTGTAATTACAGGCTATGCAGTATTACATCATCTTAGTATCATGCATACGATGGTGCATATAGTGGTTCAGCTTCATAAAAGGCTTCCTTATAAGAAGACCTAAGAAAAGAGTTCCGATAACAAAGAGCATAAGCTGTCCCATAAGTATAAAATAATCATATTTGTAGAAACCACTCACACATTCTCTTATTGCATTGATTGCATAAGGGAATGGGAAGTATATATAAACATTTCTAAAGAACGATGGTAACAGTTCTATAGGATATGTTCCACTTGAACCTGCTATCTGGATAACTACAAGTACAACTGCTAAAGCTTTACCTACATCACCGAAAGATAATGTAAGTGTATATATAAGCAGTGTAAATGCAAAGCTTACTATAGAAGCTGTAAGCATGAATATACCAGGGTGAACGCAGTATATCTTAAGAAGATATAAGTCACCAAGTACTGTGATTATTGCCTGTATCTGCCCCATAAGCCAGAATATAATGTAACGTCCAAAGTACTTCTGTGTAAGTGTGGCATTTTTGAATTCATCAAGATCATCTGGTGATGTCTTTATAAGTGCTGTAAGTAAAAGTCCGCCAACCCAGAGAGCAAGTGTAGTATAGAATGGAGCTACGGCTGTACCGTAATTGACAGCTTCATATACATTTTCGGTTGTAACCTTTACAGGTGATGAGAAGAACTCACCATATTCAGAAGAATCTTTATCAAGAAGCTTCTGTACAAGCTCATACTTTCCATCTGCTTTTAGTACGTTAAGTTCACTGTCAGCTTTATCAAGAGTATTTTTAATATTGTCAATAAGTCCAGACATAGTTTCAAGTGTTATATTCACATTTGATAATGTGCTGTCAGCACCATTAATAATAGTACTAACAGAGCTTAAACTATTCGAGGCATCTATAAGCGAATCATATATAGTTGCAATAGATGTCTTGAAAAGACTTCCTACTTTGTCAACAGAACCTGTAATACTTGTTGTCAATATATTGTCAAGTGAACTGATGCTTGTCTGACACTGTGCAAGTACATTATCAAGGCGGTTAAGCAGCAGCTTAGGGCTTGTATCAGTCTGTTCATACCACTGGATGAACGTATCAAGTGTCTGGGCTGCACCCTTTATAAGCTTAGGCATAATATCAAGTGAGCTTATAAGACTGTCATAAAGTACCTGATTATATCCTCCATTATTGTTGTCAATTTCTTTAAAATGTTCAAGAACAGGCTTTAAAGTGTCGACTAACTGTTCACTTATATCGTATGCATTGTTCATCTGCGTTTTAAGGTCATTAAGTGAAGATATTATATCCTGTTTATCAATAGGAGAATTATCATCCTTGTGGGAAGCAATCTTATCTCTAAGGTCAGATATTGCTTTTCCAAGAGACGAGTTAATATCGGTAAGTTTTGACAGTGAAGAATTTATGTTGTACATGTAGTCATCTATAACAGAGTCAGCAGATGACTTAGATGAGTTAAGCTGCTCATCTGACATGTCTGACTGTATATTTCCTACAAGACTGTCTGTCTTTTTAAGAGTAGCAGAAAGATTATTATTACTTTCGCTAAACTGCTTTATGGCGCTGTCATATTCGGATATATTATCGCTTATATCTTTCAGCTTATCAGCTATATCAGATAATACATTATTTTTAGTAAGTTCGTCAGCATCTGTAGAGTTAAGAATAGTAACTACTACAGTTTCAATAAATGTTTCATTGATAGTTTCCTGAAGTGTGGACATACCTGACTGTGTAATCTTACTTGCAATCGCATTTTTCTTGGCATTTTCATAATAAGTTACAGAAGGAGTTTCCATATTGTCATTAAGGAAATTAATCATTGAACGTGAAAAGTTACTTCCTATTATAATAGCGGCATAATATTCACCGCTTTTAACACCATCAATAGTACTTTCTTTATCTTTCGTAAATGTCCAGCCAAGCTTATCATTTTCACGAAGATTATCAATGATACTATCACCCATATTCTGCTTTTCTTTTCCCTCAGGTGTAAAGCCTTCATCCTCCGAATACACGGCAATCTTTATGGATGAGGTGTTAGCATACGGGTCCCAGTTAGAATAAATATTAAACCATGCATACAGCGAAGGAATGATACACAGACCTAAAGCGATGATAAGTGCAAACATATTCCTGCATATACCTCTGAAATCATGTCTAAATATACGTAAGATTGTATTCATTAGTGTTCTCCATTAACCAAAATTTGTCATACAATTATATCACTATCAAAATGTACATACAACATTTATAGTAATAAATAATATCAAAAAAAGAATAAAATAATTATAAAAATGAAGCGGCACAAAAAACATAACCTATATAGTATGTCTTATGTGTCGCTTTGCTATATTAATTAAAAGTTATAAGTAAATACTTACTCAGTGCCTAAGGTTACATCATAACCTGCAAGATATCTAAGAAGTTTTACGGCATCCGCAGATGTAATAGCATTATCTTTTGATACGTCAGCGGCTGCAAGATTAATTTCAAGCTCCTTATAACCTGCAAGATACTGCTTTATTAATACAGCATCTTTTGTGTTAACTACTCCATCATTGTTCAAGAAAATCAGAGCATTGAAGCTGTTATTATTTAGATAGAATCAAATGCCTGTGCAAGGTCAGCGATAAGGTCAACCTTATCCTCAAGACCACAAGATATTCTTATAAGACCAGCTGAGATACCAGCTTCCTTAAGCTGTTCATCATTCATCTGTCTATGTGTTGATGTAGCAGGGTTAAGGCAGCATGTTCTTGCATCTGCTACATGTGTTTCGATAGCGGCCAGCTTTAAGTTTTTCATAAACTTCTCAGCGGCTTCTCTTCCGCCTTTTATTTCAAAAGAAACTACGCCACAGCCGCCATTTGGCATATATTTTTTAGCTGTTTCATAATACTTGCTGCTTTTAAGTCCAGGATAAATTACATATTCAACTTTAGGATGATTTTCAAGGAATTCTGCAACAGCCTGACCATTTTCTACGTGCCTTGGCATTCTTACATGTAAGGATTCAAGACCAAGATTAAGTATGAAAGCATTCTGAGGTGACTGGATACAGCCTAAATCTCTCATGAGCTGGGATGTACATTTTGTTATAAATGCCCCTTCTTTTCCGAATTTTTCAGCATATGTAATTCCATGATAGCTTTCATCAGGAGTACATAATCCAGGATACATATCAGCATGTGCCATCCAGTCAAAGTTGCCGGAATCAACAATTACGCCTCCAACTGCTGCCCCGTGTCCATCCATATATTTTGTTGTAGAGTGTGTTACGATATCAGCACCCCATTCGATAGGTCTGCAATTAACAGGTGTTGGGAAAGTATTATCTACTATGAGTGGAACATTGTGTGCATGTGCAGCTTTGGCAAACTTTTCAATATCAAGTACTGTAAGTGCAGGATTGGCAATAGATTCGCCGAACATAGCACGCGTATTATCTTTAAATGCAGCATTGAGTTCATCTTCTGTTGCATCAGGTGACACAAATGTCACATCTATTCCCATCTTCTTGAGTGTTACAGATATAAGGTTAAAAGTACCGCCATATATTGAAGAGGATGCTACAATATGGCTTCCACATTCACATATGTTAAATAAAGCAAAAAAATTAGCAGCCTGTCCTGACGAAGTGAGCATGGCAGCTGTTCCACCTTCAAGCGCTGCTATTTTGGCAGCTACATGGTCATTGGTAGGATTCTGGAGTCTTGTATAGAAATATCCGGAAGCTTCAAGGTCAAAAAGTTTTCCCATATCTTCACTTGTATCATACTTAAATGTAGTTGACTGAATAATAGGAATCTGGCGTGGCTCTCCGTTACCAGGAGTGTATCCTGCCTGAACGCATTTTGTATTAATAGAATAATCTTTCATATAGTCCTTTCCGATATGGGTGTATATAGTAAGCAGAAGCTTATTAACACGAATCATATCATATGTAATCTTTTAATTCCCTATAATTCTACAGGATTATAGGATAAAATGCAAATTTAATTTTATTATGTAGATTATGTTTTTGACACTTATAAAAAAATATCTTATATTATATAAATATTTAATTATACAGTCAGATATAGGAGAAGAAAGTCAGCTATGAAGAACATCAAAGGAACACTTATACTTTTACTTACAGCATTTATATGGGGAACGGCATTTGTTGCGCAGACAAGTGCAGGGGATAGTCTTGGAACATTTACATTTAACACAATAAGAAATATTATTGCCGCATGTTTTCTTTTTGTATTTATAAAGCTTAGAGAGTCTGTACATAAGGAAGCAGAATGTAAGAGCTTTCCTGTAAAGGAGGGAATAGTATGTGGAATAGTACTTTGTATATCAATGACACTTCAGCAGATGGGAATAAATAACTACCCAGACGAAGTTGCTGTATCAGGAAGAGCTGGTTTTCTTACAGCAACCTATGTAGTTATGGTTTCAGTTGCCGCAGTATTTATGGGTAAAAAGCTGCATAAGCTGATAATAATATCAGCCTGCATATGTATAGCAGGAATGTATCTTTTATGTATGTCAGGTGGAATAGATAGTATATATCCGTCAGATATTCTGCTTCTTCTGTGTGCAGTAGGCTTTACAGTGCATATTCTTGTAGTCGATAAGTACTCATATATAGATGGCATAAAAATGTCGTGTATACAGTTCCTCACAGCGGGTATAATGTCAGCCGTTGGAATGATAATGATTGAACATATAGGAAATATAAGAATAAGCGACATAAAGAGTGCTGCCATTCCGATACTATATGCAGGTATAATGTCAAGCGGAGTTGCCTATACCCTGCAGATTATCGGACAGAAATACACAAAGCCTTCCGTTACAGCAATAGTCTTAAGCCTTGAGTCAGTATTTGCAGCACTTGCCGGATGGATACTATTATCAGAACATCTTAGTCCCCGTGAGATAGCCGGCTGCGTTCTTGTGTTTGTCGCTGTTATAATGGCACAGATACCACAGATGAGTACGGATAAGGAAAAGGTATAATAATTACTTGACGAACGGACGCCATAAAGCTAGAGAGGTGCTCTATGAATAAGGCTTCAGTCACCAGAAAGCTGATTGGATATTTCTAAAACTTTCCGTCTATGTTTTTTATACGGACGTAAACGCTCATACGCAACGTCGTGTTGCGTTTTCGCTCGATTTGACCTCCTTGTCAAATCGTTGCTGTAGTTTTTAGGGAAAGTTTAAGAACTATCTCAATCAGCTTTCAAGTGTTCCTTTTGCATTATTCACAGAGCACCTCTCTAGCTTTATGGCTGTTTTTCTATAATTTATCATATTTAAATATGCCTAAGTAACATTCATAATATATTTTAATAATATAGCTTCAATTGCAAAGTATTTTACCTTGTTTAACAATTGCCATCAATACTACCTGAATTATCAACATTGTTATCATTAATATCATTAGTCTTCATATTACTCACATTTGCAGTTGCAATATCATCGCTATCCTGCACCACGTCAGAACCCTCAGCCTCAGCTTCTGCCTTCCTTCTGGCCTCCGCCTTGAGCTTCTCCGACTTGAACTTAAACATAAGAAGTCCAATAGGAAACGGCATAACACAAATAATAAACAATAATGCAACAATAATAACAACTTTCTGTGGCTCAATCATAATGCCATCTCCTCTCTTTCTTCTTAAATCTTTATATAAACCTAATTCTTATCAGAACCTAAAAGCTTACTATCAACCATATACTTAATAATAAGAATACTTCCAACCATAAGAATAATTCCGATTATAAGTGAGATAACAGGATTACGGATAAATCCTGCAATAATATAGGTTATAAGCGAAACTACGGCAACGACAACAACATAAGGAAGCTGTGTTGATACGTGATTCATATGATTGCACTGTGCACCAGCAGAAGCCATAATAGTTGTATCCGATATAGGTGAGCAGTGGTCACCGCATACAGCACCAGCCATACATGCTGATATAGAAATAATCATCATGGTTTTGTCAGTTCCTGCAAAAGTTCCTACAACGATAGGAATAAGGATACCGAAAGTTCCCCAGCTTGTACCAGTTGCAAATGCTAAGAATATGGCAACTAAGAATATAATAGCTGGAAGGAAGTTAAGGAAACCAACTGATAATCCGCTTACAAGTCCGGCTACATATTCTTTTACACCAAGACTGTCAGTTGTTGCCTTAAGAGTCCATGCAAATGTAAGAATAAGAATAGCAGGAACCATAGCCTTAAAACCTTCAGGTATGCAGGAGAAACAGTCATTAAATGAAAGTATCCTTCTTATAACATAAAATAATATTGTAATAACCAGTGCAAAGAAACTTCCCATCATAAGTCCAAGCGATGCATCACAGTTAGAAAATGCTGTAACGAAATCAGTTCCACTAAAGAAACCGCCAGTATATATCATTCCGATAACACAGCATATAATAAGGCTTATTATAGGGAAAACAAGGTCAATGACCTTACCGTTTCCACGTATTATTTCTTCATTACTTACATTGGCATATGGTCTGTCACTTGTTGTATACAGGTCACCTTTTGCAGCATTATCCTCATGCAGCTTCATAGGACCAAAGTCAACCCTTAATATAACAAAACAAAGAAGGGCAACTATAGTAAGAATGGCATAATAGTTATAAGGTATACACTGCATAAATATAGAAAAACCGTCTTCATCTTCCACGAAACCTGTAACGGCTGCTGCCCATGATGATATAGGAGCAATTATACATATAGGAGCTGCTGTTGCATCTATTATATATGCAAGCTTGGCTCTTGATACCTTATGTCCGTCAGTTACAGGGCGCATGACACTTCCGACTGTAAGACAGTTAAAGTAATCATCTATAAATATAAGTATGCCAAGAAAAATAGAAGTAAGTTCTGCACCTATTCTTGTCTTTATTCTTCCCGATGCCCATTCACCAAATGCCTTAGAGCCGCCAGCCTTATTCATCATAGATACCATTATTCCAAGTATGACAAGGAATATGAGTATGCCGATATTAGATCTGTCGGATAATACGCCAAGCAGTCCGTCATCAAATATGTGTAATATTGATGTTTCAAGACTGAAATGCGCAGTGAAAAGTCCCCCATACAGAAGACTTCCGATAATAATGCCTATAAATAGAGAACTGTATACTTCCTTAGTTATAAGCGCAAGTATAATAGCAACAAGCGGTGGAATAAGCGACCAGAATGTTGCATACAGCTCAGGCATATATTCTGTTAATGTGTTCATTAATGTATCTCCGTTCTTTCACATAGTGTTCATATATCAGGAGTTTATTGCTGTTCCCTGAAAGTGATTGTATTATTAGCTGCATCCATGCTCTCAACAATTGCGAGTGATTCAAGCTGGTATCCTTTTTCACGGATAATCTTACCACCCTGCTGGAAGCCTTTTTCGATTGCAATACCGATACCCTCAACTGTTGCACCAGCACTTTCAACGAGATCAGTAAGTCCTAAGAGAGCGCATCCATTGGCAAGAAAATCATCGATAACAAGGATGTGGTCTTCTGGAGATAAGAACTTCTTTGAAACGATTACATCATATACTTTACCATGTGTGAATGACTGGATTTTAGTGCTGAAGTTATTGTCGTCAAGGTTGATACTCTTTGACTTCTTTGCAAATACAACAGGTACATCAAATTCTCTTGCAACGATAGCAGCAATACCGATACCACTTGCTTCGATTGTAAGAATTTTATTAATATTCTTGTCAGCAAATAATCTCTTCCATTCTTTTGCCATTTCCTCAAAAAGCTTTATATCCATCTGGTGGTTAATAAAGCTGTCAACCTTAAGAACATTACCCTCTCTTATTATTCCGTCTTTTCTAATTCTTTCTTCTAATAATTTCATAACCGTATTCCTTTTTTATATATAAATTAATGACATTATTCTACTAGATTATAGTTTATTTTTCAACACGTGCCATAGCAATCTGTTCAGGTGTTATAGGCAGTGTATAAAATCTTTTCCCTGCTGCGTGGCTTAGGGCATCTGTTATGGCTGGAAGAGGTGTATTGATAACAACCTCACCGATTGACTTGGCACCAAATGGACCTGCTGCCTCATAGCTGCTTTCAAAGTCCACATTGATATGACCTATATCCATACGTGAAGGAATCTTATACTGTAAGAATGAATTCTCATACAGCTTTCCTTTATCACTATAAGTAATATTCTCAGACATAGTCATGCCTATACCCTGAAGTATACCGCCCTCTGTCTGTACTCTTGCAAGATTAGGATTAACTGGAGTACCACAGTCCACACATGCATCATACTCTATAACCTTGCTTTCACCTGTAAGAAGGTCAACCTCCACTTCTGCTGCCCCGACCATATAAGGTGGTGGTGATATAGGTGAAGAGTGTGTGTATGTAACTGAAAGAGATATATCGTTGCCACACATAGATGCAGTTGATATGTCAGCAAGGCTCACTGTTTCACCTGTCGAGTCACATCTTACAAGCTTATTTTCGTAAGTTACATCATCTACATCACATTTAAGAAGCTTTGCACCTAGCTTTTCTATTCTTGACTTTAATTCAAGGGCACATTTTTCAACAGCTTTACCTGTAACGTAAGTTGTACTTGATGCATATGAACCAGAATCGTAAGGAGATATATCCGTATCAGCACCAAATACTGTAATATCATCAGTATCACATTCAAGGACTTCTGCCGCTATCTGTGAAAGAATAGTATCGCATCCCGTTCCCATATCAGCAGCACCAATATTCATAGTAAAGAACCCTTCATCATTAAGCTTAAGAGTGGCACTTCCGACATCGACACTGGAGATACCAGAACCCTGCATAGCCATCCCCATACCAACATATCTTGCCTTTGTATCAGATATCATTCTTACAGGATACTTTTCATCCCACTTAATCATTTCCTTAACACGTGTTAAGCATCTGTCAAGGGCACAGCTCGTATTGACCTGATTATAGTAGGCTGGCATGACATCGCCCTCTTTTACGATATTTTTAAAGCGTATATCAAATGGGTCCATATGCAGCATATCAGCAAGTTCGTTGACTGCCGATTCAACAGCGAAAAGTCCCTGTGTTGCGCCATATCCTCTGTATGCACCTGCTGACATTATATTAGTGTAAACAACATCGCTTGTAAATCTGAAAGCCTCTGCCTTTCCATAAAGAGGTATGGACTTATGACCTGAAAGTCCGACAGTTGTTGGACCATGTTCACCATATGCACCCGTATTGGAAAGTGTATGAAGGTCAATAGCCTTTACTATGCCATCTTTTGTAGCTCCCAGTCTTACATGCATCTGCATTTCATGTCTTGGTGATGAAGCAGTTAGCGACTCATATCTTGAAAATATGATCTTGGACGGTTTCTTAGTCATCCATGTTACAAATGCAGGATATATCTCACTTACAGATGTCTGCTTGGCACCAAAACCGCCGCCTATTCTTGGCTTTGTCACACGGATAAGTGAAGGTGATATACCAAGTGCATGTGATATTATTCTTCTACAATGAAAGACTATCTGTGTTGAACTTATAACATTAAGTCTTCCATATGTGTCTATCGTACAGTATGTACGGAAAGTTTCCATCATACTCTGCTGGCATGCTTTAGTGTGATATGTTCTGTCGATTATGATATCGCAGTCATCCAGCACCTTGTCGACATCACCATTAGAAGATTCATCATGTGCACATAGATTTCTTTTATTATCAGCACCTACAGGACACAGAGCCTCCCAGTTGTCTTCAGGATGTACCAGTATTGGATTATCAAGAGCAGTTGTAAAGTCAAGAACAGGTTCAAGTACCTCATATTCAGCTTTAATAAGCTTTATAGCTTTGTCAACACAGTTCTCTGTCTCACCTGCAACTATGGCAACCGGGTCGCCTATAAATCTTACATGCTGGTCAAGTATAAGTCTGTCATATGGACTAGGTTCAGGATAAGTCTGACCTGCGCATGTAAAACGCTTCTGGTGCTGATCAATATCTTTATAAGTGTATATAGCTTCTATGCCAGGTACCTTCATGGCAATAGCTGTGTTAATGTCTTTGATTATTGCATTGGCATAAGGTGAGCGTAAAAGCTTGACTACAAGGCAGTCTTTAGGTGTTAAATCGTCAGTATATACAGGCTTTCCAAGAAGAAGCTCCATAGAGTCCTTCTTTCGGATACATTTATTCACAGACTTCATTGTTATCACTCTCCTTCTGCTTTTTATAGTTTACAAAGTTCATAATTCCACGAAGCTGTCCCTCATAGCCTGAACATCTGCACAGGTTACCAGAAAGGAACTCCTTTACCTCATCCTCATCAGGATATGGATTTTGTCTGAGAAGTGCAATAGTATTCATAACAAAGCCCGGATTACAGAAGCCGCACTGCTCTGCTCCCTGGTCAGCTATAAATGTTACAAACTCAGAAGCTTCATCCTGTAAGCCCTCAAGTGTTGTTACATGACATCCATCTGCCCTTGCTGCAAGAACTGAACAGGATAGAACAGGTGTGTCATTTAAGAATACAGTGCATAAGCCGCAATTAGAAGTTTCACAGCCACATTTTACACTGTAACACTTATGCTCTCTTACCCAGCTATAAAGGGAGACGCCGGGATTAATATCTTCTTTTATTGTTTTTCCATTAAGATTAATATTAACTAACATATATTCTCCGTATAATTATTTATATATTTTCTGTATAAGTATTTATATATTGGAAAGTGTACGCTTTGTAAGTACATTTACAAGGTGACTTCTGTATTCCTTACTGCCACGCATATTACTCTCTGTTTCTATGTGGTCTGCTGCCATATCAGCATACTTGTTTATATGGTCATTCGAAAGTTCTCCTGACAATGTGCAATCACTATCATTAAGACAACTGCTTACAAGAACTGCTCTTGCAGGGCGTGCGCCTATGGCAACCTCGTAAGTATCAGTATCCTTATAATGTACACCGCAGCAGGTAAGAACAGGAAGGTCAGTTTCTGTTATACGGACTGCCTCATAATACATATTTACAGGTCTTTTTTTGACTATAATTCTCACAAGAATATCTCTGTCATACTTCATATTGGCATATTCTTTTAAAGGAATAATACCACCTTTATAAAGTTCAACATACGATTCAAGACCTAATAATAATGTAAGAACATCCGAAAATCCATATCTTCCATATATACTCCCGCCTACAGTGGCAAGGTTACGGAACTGCACTCCTACGATATGTTTTAAGGCAGTTCTGGCAGCATTTGATGTATATTCATTAAAATGCTCATTAGTTTCAAGCTGTCTTAATGTTGTCATGCATCCTATTTTGAATTCTTTATCTGTTTCCTCAATCTCATTGAGTGAAAGGTCAGATAAGTCAATAGCTGTGTTTATGCGGTTATCACCCATACGCATCCACATCATGCCGCCTATTATGCGGTTTGCCTTTTTCTGGTTAAGCTCATAAGCTTCATCAAGGCTTTTTACTTTAACATAATTCTGGATATTAAGCATATTTACCTCTGTTTACATAATTATTTTATTTGATTATTTATTCTAACATATTAATTTTGCCTTGTAAATTTATTCTTTATCTGATAAAATTCGGATGAAAAATAGATTAAAGAGGAGAAAAATAATGAAAAAAGCAAAAAGACTGTTAGCTGTGTTACTTACTCTTATTATGACAGCTTCATTACTTGCCTGTGGAAACAGTAATGAAGCCAGTAATCAGACACAACAGACAACTACATCCCCATTTTCTGTTATGCAGGAAACAGATACTTCTAAGGTCAGTTATCCGGTAACTGTTACAGACCAGCTTGGAAGAACAGTAACTATTGAGAAGGAACCTGAAAAAATCGCTTCTTCATATTATATTTCAACAAGTCTTTTACTTGGTCTTGGACTTAAGGATAAGCTTGTTGGTATTGAAGCAAAGGCGAATACAAGACCTATCTATAATCTTGTATCATCTTCTTTAGTGTCACTTCCTAATATGGGAACAGCAAAGGCATTTAATACAGAGGCATGCGTGGCAGCCGGCCCTGACCTTGTTATCATTCCAGCAAAGTTAAAGAGTGTCATTCCTGAGTTAGAGCAGCTTGGACTTACAGTATTAGCAGTTAATCCAGAAAACCAGCAGTTACTCAGTGAATGTATAACAATGGTAGGACAGGCAGTAAACGAACCGGGTAAGGCAAAGACACTCAATGCTACTATTGAGTCTATTCTTGATAATGTTAAGACTAATGTTTCAGGAACAGATACACCTAAGGTATATCTTGCAGGTAACAGCGCATTTCTTTCAACAGCAGGTAAGGCTATGTATCAGGATACTCTTCTTACGAACGCTGGTGGTGTAAATGTAGCAAGTGAACTTACAGATACTTACTGGGCAGAGGTATCATATGAGCAGGTTCTTTCATGGAATCCTGATTATATCATACTTGCAGCAGATGCTACTTACACTGTTGATGATGTATACAATGATGCTAATCTTGCGGACTGCACAGCAGTTAAGGAAAAGCATGTATACAAGCTCCCTTCAGATATAGAAGCATGGGATTCGCCAGTTCCAGCAAGCTTCCTTGGAAGTGTATATATTGCTTCTATATTACATCCGGATAAGATTAGCACAGACTATTATAAGGAATGTGTAACAGAGTTCTATAAGACATTCTATGGATTTACTCCAGAGGTTAAGTAGACATGGCTCTATTTATCTGCTATAAATTGGGTAAATGAATTTGAGTTATTTACTTAAATGTATCTTAGATACAAACAAAAATAATTTATTTTAGATAGAAACGGCTGTAAAAATGCTTGCATTTTTATGGTCGTTTTTTTACAATTTTAGCTATGGATTAGGGAAGAAAATATTTTTATCCAGAATATAGAAGGGAAATGTGTCATTGAACAATTACATATTTAATAATGGTAAAAGACAATTAAATAAGGCAGCAGTTATGCTTGTACTTATCATTATGGTTATAGCTGCATTTGTTATATCACTGCGGACTGGAAAGTATCCGCTTACATTAAAGGGAATATTATCAGGTGATACTATGCAGATTAAAGTGCTTGTGAGGCTCAGAATTCCGAGAGCAGTTATGGGAGTTGCCGGTGGTTTTGGACTTGGAATAGCTGGTTATGTATATCAGCTTGTATTTAAAAATCCGCTTGCATCGCCTGATATTGTCGGAGTATCTTCTGGCGCAAGTGCTGGTGCTGCTATGGCGATTGTGTTTATATCGTCTGTTTCTTCTGTTGTTTCGGCTGTAGCATTTGCAGCAGCTATGCTTACTCTTATTGTTACATTGCTTATAGCATATCTTGTACCCGGAAAAAACAGCTATACGATTGTGCTTTCAGGGATAGCCATTCATTCTCTTGCACAGACTATCCTTATGTTCATAAAGCTGGCAGCAGACCCGGAAAAGCAGCTTGCATCTATCGAGTACTGGATTATGGGGAGTCTGAATTCAGCTTCGGTTGACGACCTTCTCATCCCCTGCATAGTAACATTTATTGGAACTATACTTATAATACTTTTATATAGGCAGCTTCTTATGCTTTCACTTGATGAGGATGAGGCAGCTTCACTCGGAGTACATATAGTCCTGTTAAGGCTCATTGTTCTTGTCATAGCAACCATGATAGTGTCAGTTATTATATGTACGACAGGTCTTATAAGCTTTATAGGACTTCTTGCACCACATATAGCAGGCCGCCTTATTAAGAACCACAATATAAGTCTTCTTATGTTAAGTGGAATATCGGGAAGTCTTTTATTGACACTGGCTGATATACTGGCACGTTCAGTTACATCATCGGAGCTGCCGGTAAGTATTTTTACATCGTTACTGGGCGCACCACTTCTTATAATACTACTTTTAAGGAACAGGCAGGGGAATGGGTGAGGTTGTGTGCGTATAGATTATATTTATTATAAAAAAATTTATGTGGAAATGAGATATAAAAATGGCGTTTTAATAGAAAATATTTCAACCTTTCAGAAGCTTATAATAAGAATATAGCTATTTGTATGAACAAGGTTTATAATTCAAAGAAAGTATAGTTGTGTGTAAATACAATATTTAAGACAGGAAAAAATATAGCTATGTATATAGACAATATTAATAATAAGAAATTTATTGATAATCGTTGTAAAATACAAAAGAATTTAGAAATTGACAATACAGGGATTGCAGATAATTCTACTGATTTGACTGCTGCCAGAAATGAATATAATATTCTTAAGCAAAATAACAGAATATGCTATCCAGACAGCCTTGACATCAGCGGCTTATCCGTATCATATGGCAGAAAAAATATAATAAATAATCTCAATATTACACTCTATTCCAGTGAATTCACAGCACTCATCGGCAATAATGGCTGTGGCAAGTCGACACTTATAAAGGCTGTTATGAACCTTATTTCACATAAGGGAAAGTGTGTGTTAAGGTTTTCATCTGATAAAACTACACCAGAGAATACAGCCACATTTGCACAGGTTATAACAGAAAAGCTTACTCCAAAGAAAAGAGCTATGTATATGACATATATTGCCCAACATTCAGGTATATCTTCAAGCATATCTGTTATGGATGTGTGTCTTATGGGATATAATCATATGCTTAATCCTCTGGCAGTTCCAGACAGCAGTATGCGCTGTAATGTTCTTAAAGCGCTTGAATATGTCGGACTTAAGGACAGGGCGGAGGATGATTTTCTTTCACTTAGTGCTGGCCAGAAGCAGATGTGTATACTCGCCCGTTCGGTTATCCAGAATTCTCCTGTTATGATACTTGATGAGCCGGAAAGCGCGCTAGATATTACTAACCGTTATGAGATGCTAAGAACGATAAGAGAACAGGCAGATACCAATAAATGTGTTCTTATGAGTATTCACAGTCCGGAGCTTGCACTTATGTACTGTGACAGGCTTCTTTTTATGAAGTCCGGCAGTATCGTGGATGATATATATGTAAAGGATACAGATGTTTCAAGACTTAATGAAGCATTTGCAAAAGTATATGATAATGTATGCGTGGGAGTATATGAAAGTACGGATAACAGAAAGCATTATTGCATATATCCAAAAATATAGGAGGCGTTATGGATAAGTATGTGGATGCAAAGGCATTATATTCATATTTTAAATGGTCTGGTAAAAAACATTTATTAATAACAGGAGATCTGGGAAGTGGAAAGACTACGCTTATTAATGCGTTGGTTAATATTATAAGTGACGGTTTGAATGAATATGATGATACAAGTGAATCAAATAAGTCAGAATTATCAGAAAGTCTGAAAGATTATAATGTTACGTGCAATGACATGCATAGTCATAATATCATATATGACAGATTAATAAGTGCTAAGCAGGATGATAATTATGTCGTAATTAATTCAGACAGGCTTAATATGCTACAGAATAATTGCAAAGATAGTTATAAAAGTGATTTTTCTATAAATTCCGGTGACAATATAAATATAATAGGAATGATTAATCCTCATAGTGATAAGTCAAAGGAAAGAATGACAATAGTTAAAGAAGGCTTCTATAATGTTGCAATACCAGCGGTTAATAATTATATAAATGCAGTGAGACAGGCAGATTTCACTTTGCCTGACAGGTATTATATGATAGTTGATGAGCTTGGTTATATTGAAAGCTCCTGTGAGGATTACCAGAAATATTTTAATAATATGCTGGATGAGGATAATTCCTGTGTTATTGCCACGCTCAGGAAAAAACACACGGAATTTCTTGATTCACTTATGAGTAGAGATGATGCACTGATTATAGATATAGACAAGCCATTTGCTGATATTGCGTGTATAATTATGGCATCCGGCAAGTCAAGACGTTTTGGTACGAATAAGCTGCTTGAGCCATTTAAGCTTGAACAATTTAAGCATACGACCCTTATAGAAAATGCGGTTGACATAACCAAAGCCTCACCAGTTGAATACATATATGTTGTTACTAATAATCAGGATGTGGCGGATGTAGTATATAATAGGATAAGTACAGGGATGTATAATTGTAGGTATATTGATGGCTCTGATAATTTGAATAATAAATATAATAACCATTACAGTAACCTAAATAATAATCTGAATAATTGTAACTGCAATAATTGCTATAATAATTCAGGTAATGATAAGTGTAATAATGATTATAATAGTCTGCGTGGTGATAAGTATATTGACGATTATTCAAATAATTATAGTAATTATGACTATATGAAAGTTATATTACATAACAAAGAGCTTAGAAATGATGTTATAAATGTAGGATTATCACATATAAGCAGCAATGTGGATAATATAGCAGGAGTTATGTTTATGCAGTCAGACCAGCCACTTATAACAAGGTCAAGTATGCAGCTTATGTGTTTTATATTTACGCATTGTAAAGATAAGATCTGCAGGCTTTCATATGATGATACAGTGGCTTCGCCGGTTATATTTCCGAATAAATACATAGATGAATTAAAAAAACTGCCACCCCACAAAGGCGGCGGATATGTTATAAACAACCATCCGGATGAGGTTATACTCGTTCCAGCTTATAGTAAGGTTGAACTGCTTGATATAGATACAAGGGAGGATATGGAGAATATTAAGAAAATAATCAGTGAACAGGACGATTAGAAATAACGAATAATGTAATGAATAAAGTAATGAACAAAGTATGTTTATAAATATATAAAATATATTTTAAAAATGGAATTGATATATAAAAAGGAAATGTCATTATTAAAGTTATAACAAATCATAAGTAATTAATTTTACAATATTAGATAGCACGTATGCCTTACAAAATATGTTTATTTAATTCCTTAAAAGTAATTTCAAGAGTTAAATAATATTTACTTAATATTTGTTATGAACTTTAATATAATAGACATTTCCCTATTTATATAACTATAAATGAGGAAATGAAAAAATGCGCAAAAATAAGTTGTTTTTGTTTGTACTTGAGATACGTTTCAATAGATTACGCAAAATACGTCTTTCTAGTGAGAATATAATTGTACAATATTTTAAATTTACTCATTTATAGTTTATTATATTTTAAATGTATTTTAATATATCATTCTATTAATTACATCTAATATATAAACACATTTATGCCTTCGACTGCTTCTTTCTTCCAGTCAGGAAGGCTACAAGATATATGACTATAACAAGCACTATTGCAAAGCACATCCATCCAATTAATACAGGAAGTGGCTGTTTTGCAAATATATCATAATATCCTTTTAGGTAGACAACAGTTATTACAAGTGGAAGTATGTATGTCATATACTTTCTTACCCATAAAGGCAGCTTTATACCTTCACCAGTATCGACTTCTTTGATAAAGTTGTCAAATCCCCAACCATTCTTTTTCGTACAGAACAGCACCATAACAAGACTTCCAAGAGGAAGCAGGTTATAAGATACGAGGAAGTCCTCAAGATCCATAACTGTAGAACCAGCGCCTATTGGCTGAAAACCCGATAATACGTTGAAACCAAGAATTGCTGGTATTGAAAGTATTGTTATTGCAAATATGTTGATAGTTACAGCCTTTGAGCGCTTGCACTCAGTTATATCCATCCACACAGCTATTATTTCTTCAAATACGGCTATTATAGTTGAAAGTGCCGCAAACGACATAAATACGAAGAATAAAAATCCCCATACTCTTCCACCTGCCATATTGTTAAATACATTTGGCAGAGTTATAAATAATAACGAAGGACCGCTGTCAGGATTAACGCCATATGAAAAGCATGCAGGAATAATGATAAATCCTGCCATAAGAGCTACAAATGTATCAAGCAGTACAATGCTTATCGCTTCTCCTGTAAGTGAGCGCTTTTTATCAAGGTAGCTTCCGAATATTTCCATAGCACCCATACCGATACTCAGCGTGAAAAATGCGTGTGTCATAGCGGCAAATACGGCTTCACCGATACCAGACTGCTTTACAAGCTCAACATTAGGTACAAGATAGAACTTAATACCTACGGATGCATTTGGCAGGGCAAATGAGTGGATAGCAAGTATTACTATCAATCCAAGCAGAAGTGACATAACAACTTTTGTTATACGCTCAACACCATTCTGTAATCCAAGTGCGCACACGCCGAATGAAAGTAATATGGCGATTATGGCAAAAAACATCATAGAACCGGGATTACCGAGCATATTATTGAATGTTTCTTTTACTCCGTCAGCATTAAGTCCGGCAAGCTTTCCGGACAGTTCAAGGTAAGCATAATAAAACATCCATCCGCCGACCATTGTGTAGAACATCATAAGTATGTATGAGCCGATAATTCCCATCCACTTAAGTCTGTGCCAGTTAGTTCCTTTCTTTTCAAGTACTTCAAATGCTTTGCCGATACCTTTACGGCTGGCTCTTCCGACTGAGAATTCACATATCAGGATAGGCAGACCAAGAAGTGCAAGGAATATGACGTACATAACGATAAATGCTGCACCGCCGTACATACCGCATATATATGGAAACTTCCATACATTGCCAAGTCCAATAGCACACCCTGCCGACACAAGAATAAATCCCAGTCTCGAACCGAATTGTTCTCTTTCTTTCATAAGTTAATAAGTTCCTTTTCTATTGTTTTATATTGTTGATGTCAGAATTAAAATGTAATTTTCCTGACTGATTTATATGAATTGTTTCATAATTTTGTAATTCATACAATCCTTTCGCACTTTAAATTTCTAAAATGCAATAGCATATAATTGCTTATTTATAGTTATCATATTATAATAAACGACATTTGGGTACTTTATTGCTGCATCTGAATTATTATAATAAAAATTGTTTATTACATAATCCTGCAATATTTATACATAGCCTATCTAATAACTATATACAAAGCCATATGAAAATTATTATATAATATAATTGCTAATTAGTCACTAACAAAATTCAGAAACTTATATTAATCTTAGGATGAATCCATATTTGTGACAATAAATGTATATATGTAAGTCATCTGATTCTCAGGTTTCTCTACCTTATAGACAACACGTCTTTCGTAAGGCCAAGAGGCTGTCTGATACATGAATTCGCCATAAACTACAGCATAGTCAACGTTGTTTTCTCTTGTGATATCATCAAACTCATCAACCAGATATTCATCCAAAATAGGCTGGAGAAAATCAACTACACCAGTGCATGAATACCTGGTTCCGTCTCTTAGCTGGATTTTAATTAAATCACCTGTTATTCCATCATAGCAGACAAGTGGATGATATCCATTGCTCTGATAATGAAAGTTAAAGGCTCTTCCTTCCTGTTTGCCATAAGCTTCAAGAAGTGCATCGCACTTCTTAGATAACAAAAAAGGACTTCCCAATCCGGGAAAGTCCTTTTTGTTATCTAACAGAGCGCGAGACGGGGATCGAACCCGCGACCCCCTCCTTGGCAAGGAGGTGCTCCACCACTGAGCCACTCGCGCATATTATATCAACATGTTCTTTAATAATTAATACTCCTGAACACAAGTGATATAATACACATATAATTATCATATGTCAAGTGAAATTTAAAAAAAAATTACAAAGAAAAAAATTCAGTGTTTTTTACAATAACTTTTTTATTTAGTTCAGCCGGAAGGCTGAACTGTTACCATAAAATACCCAATTTTACATAATGGTTTATTTTAATAATATTTGTAATAATTCATCTGTGTTATCAGCTAAATTTTCTGCGCCACATTTTATAAGCAGTTCTCGGCTTCTAAAGCCCCATGTTACGGCGATGCCTTTAACGCCAGCATTGTTAGCTGTTGCTACATCAACATCAGAATCTCCGACATAGATAACATTGTTAAGATTAATATTATTATTTTCGGCGCATATATATAGTGCATCAGGAGAAGGTTTTTTAGCAACATTTTCTCTGGCACCAACTGCATCATCGAGCAGATTATTGAAATATATGTCACATAATTTAGTTACGGCATACTGTGCTTTATTTGAAAGAACTGCGATTTTGTAACCATTTTTCTTTAATTCTTTCAGCATATCCATAACACCAGGATAAGTCTTTGTTTTATCATTACAGTGAACAGCATAATAAGTTTTAAAACATTCAAATGTTTTATCAATCAGTTCCTTGCTGGTACCTTCAGGAACACTTCTTTCTATTAAAAGACGTATGCCGTTGCCTACAAATGTTCTTACCTCCGCAAGGCTTCTTTCTGGAAAGTTATTTGTTCTTAGTGAGTAATTAACTGAGTTACATAAATCATCGAGAGTATCAAGCAGTGTTCCATCAAGGTCAAATATTACCATTTTGTTCATAATAACAGCTCCATTCGTTATTTATTGTGTAGATTTTCATTATATTTTTAGCAGCATTTTGATGATTATGTTTTATTTAATAGTGTACATTGCATTAATATCTGAAATATTTGATACACTTTTATAATGTAACATTTTCAAATAAATATGTTTTATAAATGGAGTGTTTTTGTTCAAATGTTCATATCAAAATGCTGATGTACAATATTTAGGCAGAAAATGCTGCAGCTTATGAAATGTTATATATACATTTATTCGTTAGTTATAATACATTAAATGGCTGATATTATCAATAATATATTTTTACATAAATTTCCGCTTGAAATATATGAACAAATGTTCTATAATATAATTAAGACAAGAACATTTGTTCGCAAGTATATATGTTAAGAGGAAACAGGTATATGATTATAAAAGAGAATATGAGTATTATGGAAAAGCTGGAGATATTGTCAGATGCAGCCAAGTATGATGTATCCTGCTCTTCAAGCGGTGTTGAATGTAATAATAATGGGAGTGGCATTGGTAATTCTAAGGCTTGTGGTATATGTCACAGCTTCAGTGCTGATGGAAGATGTATTTCACTGCTTAAGATACTTCTTACCAATGAATGTATATATAATTGCCGATATTGTATTAACAGGGCCTCTAATGATGTTGTGAGGGCTACATTCACACCAGAGGAGGTCTGTGATCTTACTATCCAGTTTTACAAAAGGAATTATATAGAAGGATTGTTTTTAAGTTCAGGTATTATATATAGTCCTGATGAGACTATGAAAAGGTTATTAAAAACAGTCATTCTGCTTCGTTCCAAGTATAGTTTTGGAGGGTATATCCATATGAAGGCTATACCGGGGGCAAGCGAAGAATTGATTAAGATAGCCGGTTATTATGTGGACAGAATGAGCGTTAATCTTGAGCTTCCGACTAATGCAGCGTTAAAAAAGCTGGTACCGGCTAAGACAAGAGATAATATACTTAAGCCTATGAGGATGATTCAGAATGGAATACATTCAGACGTGCAGCGGTTAAAGTCATCATCAGTTAATGTGAACAGGTTGTCTGGAGAGCATACTGTTAATGCATATGATGATATATTCGATACAGCCTTAAGTTCAGATGTATACAGGATGAATAATAGTGATAACAGTTTTTTTAATCATTATAACAGCTTATATTCAGTGGCAGGTAAATTTTCTGATACTGATAATAACAGCATTACCGGATATAGCAATAAACGTTCTTTTGTTCCAGCAGGACAGAGTTCACAGATGATAGTCGGAGCTACGGATGAAACGGACTATCATCTTGTTACGATAGCTGAATCATTATACAGGCAGTATGATTTAAAGCGTGTATTTTATTCAGCATTTGTCAATGTAAATATGGATGAGTCAATGCCACTCCAGATTGACGGTAAAGGTGTGCCATTGTTAAGAGAACACCGGCTGTATCAGGCAGACTGGCTTATGCGCTTTTATGGTTTTAAGGCCTCTGAACTGCTATCAGAGGATAAGCCTAACTTTAATTCACTACTAGACCCTAAGTGTGACTGGGCTATACGTCATCTTGAGAATTTTCCTGTTGAGATTAATAATGCTGACTATAGTACGCTTCTTAGAGTTCCGGGTATTGGTGTTAAGTCTGCACGTAGAATTATATCTGCAAGAAAGCATACTAAGCTTGACTTTAGTGACTTAAAAAAGATAGGAGTTGTATTAAAAAGAGCTTTATATTTTATTACATGTGATGGACATATGATGTATAACACGCGGATAGATGCAGATTATATTACTAATTGTATAGTTGATTCTGCAGATATGCGGAAGATATATGATATAGAGCATCATAATGTGTATCAGCAGTTATCACTTTTTGATGATAAGTCTTAAGTTTATTTAGGTTATATGGAGAATTTTATGAATAATAAAACAGATATATATGTGTGTGATGATAGTGTGGAAGGAATATTTACAGCTATATATAAGGCATGGGAAGCTGGTACAAGCCATACAGACATAAGATGTAGTTCTGGTACAATGAATTATTCCCTGTTTGAAAATTATATTAATATTGATGCTGATATAGATATTTGCAGAAAAGTTATCTCATCTATTAATACAAAGTTAGGTAATTATATATATGGTATTATATTTACCGTAATAAGTTCATGTGATAATAATAAGGCATCAGTTGTATATCATTCTTTGCAAAAACTATTTAAGTATGGTACTGGATATATTAATAATATTAATGATGAGTATATATATTCTTTATTTTCTATTAATCGAAAAGTTTCCAATGAGGCACATTTTTATCATGAAATTGTGAGATTTAGTGAAAATAAAAGTGGAATTATTGTTGCAAGAATAAAGCCAGATAATAATATTTTATATATGATAATTGAACACTTTGCCGACAGACTTCATTGTGAGAATTTTGTTATTTATGATACAGAAAGAAATATATGTTATGTTCATTCGGATAATGGTAAGGGGATGGTATATACTGATTCGGATAGACAGATGTATAATATGATTAATTCCTATTCTGATACTGATAAACAGTATGAAGATTTATGGGTTAAGTTTTTTGAAACAATTGCTATTAAGGAAAGGGTTAATGAAAGACTTCAGATGAATATGCTTCCTCTTAAGTATAGAAAGTATCTTCCAGAAATGAATTAAAACTACCGATAAAAAAGGGGATCCCACCAAAAAGTATTGAATACCTTCTGATGGGACATTGGGGAATTGTATTGAGCTCGTATAAAGCTCTTTTCAATAATTATTATAGCATAGTTTAAATGTTTGAAAAGTACTATCTTTTTTCTGGTACTGTCATTAATTATGTTTAATAAATATTATAAATATAAGCAAGCGCTTTAATTAGATAATTATTTGTATCTGAGGTACATTTAGATTATGCAAAATATGTCTTTCTAGCGTGGACATAATTGTACAATATTTTAATTTGCTCATCGATAGCTATTTATTTAATCGTATATATAAAGGTTTATAAAACTATAAGATTATTAAAAGATACTAACATATAATACTATGATATCTTTATAATACTGTAGTTTACAGCCTGATTATATGTACTAGAAGAGAGTATCCTTTCATATCGTGTCATCCATCTTCCAGTTATTCCTGCATAATTAGCTACAGCATCTTTGGGAGCCCCACCTGCAAGCATATATGACATACCAGCGTGTCTTAAGGATTGCAGCGTATATTTGTTTCTGATAGTTTTATTTTCAAGACATATTTTGCAGTATTTTTCGATGAGTCTTTCAGAATCACGCAGTTTCATCCGTGTTTTTCTTCTGTTTATAAAAATAGGTCCTTCTTTAATATCATTATCGTATATATACTTATCAAGCAGCCTTGCAACATCGTCAGGAACTTTAATTGTTCTTGCTATGTTATTGCGGCTGTTAGGTGGATAGTTTATACATAGAGTATCACTGGACTTATCAAGTGCAATATATTCCATATTAAGCTTGCATATTTCTGAGTTGGTCAGAGCACATTTAACAGCAAGCGAAAATATAAGAAATGCCTTATCATCATTGTATTCCTTAATTGTTTCTAATATATTATTTATTTCAAGACTGTTTGGAATATCTTCTTCATTAATAAGCTTATCTGGTTCAGGGATTGAGTAATCTTTAAAGTAGTTAACATATTTATTACCATGATTAGTAGTATAGTATTCGATAAAGTTGCATACAGACCTTATTACAGATAATCTCATAACGCCAGTAGAATAACTGATTCGGTTGTTCTCCATCTTATTAATCAGGTATTTATAATATTTAGCAGCATCTTTGCTGGTGAGTGTAAGAGGGTCATGACCGACTTCTTTATCAAAATCGTTGACAATTTTCCAATATTCTTTTCTTGTTCTTGGCTTTAGGTTTGTTTCAAAGTAAACCCAGACTTTTGAATTAAATTCATCAGATATCATATATTATCACCTCATTTAATATCAAATAGAAGATTAGTAGTATCGTGTTTTAACATACTCCAATTTTATATTATATGACGGCATATGTCAATATACTTGACAAAAAACCATCCCACAACTATACTTAATAATAAAGAAAACAAAACCCAAAATTAATTAAGAAATGGTTCCAAAATGCAACCACTACTCTTCTATCACCACATACAAACTTTATTAATATAATTTAATTTTTATATAATTGGGCTTGTAGGTTTAGATTTTAGAAGATATATTAATTAATGTTAGAGTCCAGCTTTCTTGACCCTAATGAATACCAACGGATTACTCTATTGCTTTTCAATTCGTGTAATCTTATGTCATTTTATATTTTTACTTATATAAAGGAGTTTTTTATGGAACAGTATTCTCGTAGATTTATTGAAGAACTCGCCAATCATATTGACCCAGTTATAATAGATTACTTTAATAAAAAGAAAAATCTATTACACTTCTCTGCTGCTGGTGTCACAGAACTTATTGACGAAACACTTATGGACTATCTTGATGGCAAGTCCAGTCGTGAAGATTTAATACCTATTATCAATAAAATTAAAAAATCAAGGCTTCAGAAAAGGTCGAGATGGTATAAGTCTTATATCAATGATATTGATACTATTAACATTGATGACCCTAAGCATCCACTTGCCAATATAGTTGTTATGGCTAAGACATTACCTGTAGATGATTACACCAAAATGTTTGGTGACAAAGACCTTGATGAAATTATTGATGATAAGAAAAAAGCTGCTACTCAATGGAAAAATGACTCCAATAGTCTTCTTATAGACTTTCCTGGCATTTCTTCTTTAACTAATAATTCAATATATAACTCTTTAAAGAATGATTTAATTATCAGTGCGTGGAAGTATATTGAGGATGAACTTGCTGGAAATATCGATTCTTATCTTAGACTATTTCCTGTTGACCTTGTTGATAAACCTTTGTTCAGCCCATCTTCTTTTACATTGATGATGGATACAGCTTCTAATAATCTTTTGAAGGAAATTATTACAGATGAAGACGGTAAGGAGCTTCTTGAAGTTACTGTTGATAGTGGTAAGTTAACACCTCCTAAAGCTATGGATTCAAATGACTTAAAGCTTGTAAATGCATTTATATCTAATATAAATATGCAGGAATTCTACAAGGAAAAATCTGTTGTTGTCGATTTGAATACTCTAGGCAAGGAAGTTGTAGATTACCATGTTGGTAAGAATGTTATAAAGAAAATATCTAATTCCTGCCGTAAGCTGGTTGAATACAACTTCTCATATGAAGAAGCTGGAAGTAAAATATACTTCAACTTATTTGATAATATTGTTATTAAGGAAGATGTTGAAAGACCTTATGCCATTGCTCAATTCGGTGAAATCTTAAGTAATGCTATTATTAAGAAGAAACTCATATCTATTACATCCGCTTCTTACGATGTTTTGGATAATAATCTTTCACGTATTATATGTTATGCTATGAAGCGTGAACAGATAGCTAATCAAGAAACATTTATTGGTGAATATAATTATACATATTTTCAGAAAATTGTCAGGTTCAAGCTTAAGAACAAGAAAAAAAATCTTCAGTTAATTAAGGAATCTCTTCAGGAATTTGTTGATAATAATATTGTTATTGACAGCTTTGAATTAAAGAACAATGTTTTTATTATTAAGTTTCTCCCTCTTTCAGCTGCTGAAATTCAGGATCTTAATTTTGATAAGACAAAGGTAATAGACGTTCCAACTGACTTTGACTGAACTTATTAGTACTTTCGCATCTTAATTATTTATTATAACAGCTCCGGTAGATATTAAGTTTTTATATATCTTAATATTTATCGGGGCTTTTTTATCTCATTTCATGTTTTCTTTTTAATATCTATAATCTGATTCTATATATCCATATACTTGCTTTATTTATAGAAAGAACTAATTAATGTCTACATTTTTTCTAGCTCTCTATCATTTTTATTATATACTTTATTTTATGTAATATTTCTTGCTTATTTATATAATCATCATACTATTAGTTTTATTATAATTTTTGTCGCTTTTATTCTTTTTTTAAGAGATATATTTCATTGCAATCAGCATGAAATCTATATTACTTTCTTTTTATAATTACATTTTATACTTTTTTTGATCTGAAATTTACTCCTCTCTAAATTATGTAGATACTTTTAGAGTAATTTAATTCATTTTGTATTCGTACTGTAGATAAAAATGGAGTAATTTTTTATTATGTAGTCTTTTTCAGAGTAATTTATAATTTTTTTTATAAAATATAGGTATTTTTATATTCTTTTTCTTTACATCAAGTATCTTGTAATATATATTTTCTACATTTTTTTTATTTGATTATAATTTTAATGTCTACATTTTTGGCTTAAACACTGAGTTTGTGCAAATTGCACAAACTCTACATACCCTTTTATATGCTATATGTAGACAAAAAAGTAGTAAAAAAGGCAAAATCTCTTTTTTTAAGGCTTCAAAAAAAATATATTAAAATTTCGTAGACAATTTTAGAGTAAAACATACCACTTTTTTAAAAAATGTGGATAAATTTAGAGTAAAAAAATAACATTTTCTTATTTATGTGGATAATATATGAGTAAAATATCCGATTTGATTTTACTTCATAAAATTGCTAAATTATACAATAAAAGGAGGTGAGAAGTTTGGATAATTTTACAAATATTGGTAAAGCAGTGCTTATTCAGGCGCTTGGTATTCAGAAAAATTATACAACAATTATTGAAAATACTGTCGAAGTTGTTGATTATTCTAATCCATCGTGCTCTTCATGTAAATATAAAGCCATTATTGAGAACTTCGATAAAGACTCAGATATGTACAAGACAGCTTCTACATATTGTGCGGATTGTCCCAATAAACTTCTCACAACCCAGAACGTAACAAAAAAAGTCTACCATAACGAAAAAAATCGCTATGGTTATAGACCTATGCTTAAATCTAATGCTTTAAAATTATTATTATTACTACATTTCTTTCATCCAGATCGATTTGGGATAATAAAAAATGTAGATACACGCGAAATAGCTCAGAAGCTTAATTGCAATATAAAGACAGTATGGAATAATCTTGAGATTTTATCAAGTTATACATACATATCTTATTCTAAAACTGATACATATTCTATAAATTTAATATTAAATGATTATGAAAACTATTATCTTCCGGCTCACAAAAACGGAAGAGGTTTTTTAGTGCTTTCTTTTGATTTATTAAATAAAATAATATTACTTGATTCATTAGTAACATTACGAATATATCTTCGAGAACTGATTAATCTTGATAATGCCAATCTTAAAGGGCAGGCAAGTGTCGACCATAAAACTTTTAAAGACATTCGACAGGTTCTTCCTGCTTATTGTAAACCTTGCATTATTAAAAAATCAATTGAAAATGCATCAACAGATATATTTACTACTTCTATTAATAATAATATTATACGTTTTGAAATTGATAAACGTTATATTGCAAAAAATCAGAAAACTATTCTACTTCAGGAAACAACGGATAAATTAAAAAAGTTTATTATGGATTTTAATTCAGTTATACCGGAAGTTAATTCTGGTGAAATTCAACCTGAAAAGTACAATAGCTTTCTTCCAGTTGACTATGATATGGTATATTATAAGCTCATATCAATAAAAAAGGATGAACTTGATGATCTTGCAAATATTGCCATACATTATTCATATGATTTAATGATGCTTGCTTTATCAAATGTTTACAAACAATACATATTATTTGATAAACCTATTAAAAATCTTCCTGGTTTAGTATCATCAATTGTCAGATCTCAGTTAGATATTTTGAAAAAGGCTGCTTAGGCAGTCTTATTTTCGTGCTCTCTTTTACATTATTTTAATTAATATCTATATTTTTTATCTATACTTCATAAAATAATTCCATATATTTAATCTTATTAGTTATAATTATATACTATTTATATATAATTATATTTTTACGTTATTAATCTATTCTTTAATATAATCTAAGTTATTGTTTTTCATTTTATTACTATTTAATAATTTGAAACAATATATATTTCCCAATAAATACTTTTCAACATGTAGAAACTTTTCAACCAAAATTATAATATAAAATACATATGAATGAAATAAAAAAACTAATATACTTAGTTAAATTACCTTTTTTATAAATAATTATCCCTTTTTTAATAAAAAAAATACATATAAAATTAAATAAAAAACCTGTGTATGTAAACTTAGTTACTTACAAAAATTCCATCACACCAGTATTTTCAAGGTTTCTAGTTAATATTATTTATCAATATATGTTTAATATATGTTATGTTATATTATGTTGAATTGGTATATTTATATATTCATACCAATGTATTGGTAAATCAAAAAATATATAACTGTGTTCATGTTGAAAGAATATATATTTCATAATTTGTTTAGAATGATTTGAGAGCATAAAAAATAACTTATATAGAATATTATATGGATGTATATTACAAGATATTTGAGAATATTAATATGAACTATAAATGAACAAATACAGAAAAATGCACAAAAATATTTTGCTTGAATATTCCGCACCTTCAACTGCGTATTATTCACTTTGCTTTTGTTTGTACCTCAGATACATTTTAATAGATTATGAAAAATCTGTTTTTCTGATGCGGATATAATTGTGCAATATTTTAAATTTGCTCATTTATAGTATATGAATAAATAAAATAAAGAGAGGAAAATATGTTTATATTATCCCCTCTTTATTTTTATTAAACTATAAAAGCGCAAATAAAGAAAATTGAGTATTAAAGATTTTTAAGAAAATCATTCAGACGCTGATTAAGTATTTCTATTCTTACTCTTAAATCTGCATCATTTTTTATTATTGATTTATTACTTTTTATTGTGTCAAAATTATTTTCAAATAGTGTTAATGCCTGTTCTGTTTTGGCTATTGATGATATTCTTTTTAATTCACTATCAGAAATAGATGTTTTTCTTTGTTCTTTTTCTTTTTGTAACTGCTTCATTTTTTCAATATTGGTTTCTAAACGAGCTTTTTCCTTTTCAGCCTTGTTTTTAGCATCTGTCATATAACGAAGTTTTTCTTCAACACTATCACTATCTTTTGGCTCTTCAGGTTTTGTGGATGATATCTGGTTAATCTTTTCTTCAAGCACTTGTAAGGTTTGATTTTTTTCATTAAGCTCTTTTAATACAGAATCTAATTCTTTTTTATATTGTTCAGCTTCTTTGGCGCGCTCTTCAGATAATTTTTTAATTGATTGGAATTCAGCGTTTTCAATATCACCATTCTTTTTTATTATTGTAAGAATACTTTTCTGAGCATCTTCATCTAACTTTCCGAACTTGTCAGCCTGATTAAGATCTATACCATTATTATTAAGAAGTTCACTTAATTCAGGTATGAGCTTTTCTGCTGTTGTATATTTTCTTGCCTGTCGTTCAGATATATTCAGCTGCTTTGCAATTTCAGCATTTATATTTTTGATTTCACCTTTGACTTTTTTGGCTTCGTATAGTTCCTTAAGTCGGCTGACTTCCCATCTTTTTACTTCCATTGAGGATTCTCTTACATCGTGATTAGCAGATATAAGCATAATTTCCTCATCTATCTCAGTTATTTCAGATTTTTCTATCTTACATGGTATACCAGCAGGGAAAAGCTGATTATACTCTTTATCAGTCATACTTGATATTGCGTGATATCTTCGTTCTCCAGATACAAGTCGATAAGTGTCATTATCTGAATTATATAATACAGATAGATTATGTCTTAATCCATTTATAATAATACTTTCTTTTAAGGCTTCTATGCCATCTTGAGTATACATTTCATTTTTTGGGTTAGAAACAATTTTTTCTTTGGGAATATATTGAAAGTTATATTGAGTTTTTGCCTGTATTTCCTTTAGCTTTTCACCACCGTCAGAATTCAAAATACCTGGTTTTGTTGCACCAGCACTAAATGATTTCTTTGCCATTACTTCTTCTCTCCTTTCAGATATTTAGCAAGTTCTCTAAAATGTTTATTATCCATCAGACCAAGATAATTAACAAGTTCTATATAATCCTGAGCAGCTGTGCATCTTTTGTCATATGTCAGTAATGGCTCAAATAAAGTATTTGATTCATTAACAGCTATACAATTTCTAATAGATACAGGTAAGAATTTATCTCCAAACATATTTTCGTAACTTTCATACATTTGCTTATATAAAGTTGTTCTACCAGCAACTCTTGTCATAAACATTCCTGCAAATTCAATAGATAATGCATACTTAGCATTAAGGTCTTCAATTGTATCAAAAAGTGACATTAATCCATCATAAGAGAAGTTATCAACACATATAGGTGTGATTATTTTATTGCTTGCACATATAGCACAGGTAGTTAAATATGATTTAAATGGAGAATTATCGATAATAATGTAGTCATAATCATCTTTTAATAATTCAAGATTATACTTAAAACATAATTCTACATTAGAGTCCTTACTTTCATCATATATTTTGTAGATTAAAGTGTTGAGAACCCTGGATGCACATAATATAGAAATATTTTCATAATCAGTAGCAGATATATAGTTTTTAACTTCAGACTTGTCGTTTAACTTTGAACAAAACAATTGTTCATAGTCTTCTTCATTTCCTTCGTCAGTTTTTCCAAACATTTTTGAAGTATTCATCTGTGGATCTAAATCTATTAATAGTATAGAATATCCAGATATTGCTAATATTTGTGCAATAGATATGGCTGATGATGATTTACCAACGCCACCTTTTTCATTGATTAAACTTATTATTTGGCTCATTATTTTCCTTCTTTCGATTTATTATAGATTTATTATACAATACTTTTGGATTAAATCAATGTTTAATAATGTTTTTTTTCATATTTTTTCAATATATGAATGAAATTTTGTTAATTGGATTATATTTTTTGAACTCAGTTCAAATTCTAGTTTGATATATATTGTTAAATAAAGAAAAATATATAAAAGTAAGTTATTTATGCGAATTTAGATTCGCAACTATAAATGAGCAAATTTAAAATATTGCACAAGTATATCCTCATTAAAAACAGATTTTTATAATCTATTTAAATGTATCTGAGGTATAAACAAAAACAAATTATTTTTGTGCATTTTTCTGTATTTGCTCATCTATAATTTGCTATATATTATTATATATAAAACACCACTTTACCACTTTGTAAATTATAGACTTGATGTCAAATCAGCTATCTTCAAATCAGTTGTTTTAAAAACTTTGTCACGGTATTGGACAAAGTCTTCATCCTGATAAGGCAGAATATTCATAGCACAATAACTGATATGAAAAAGTTGTAAAGTGGTTTTAATGTAAAAAATATGAGAAATTCTTTCGCTATTATAACGATATAATACAATATAGTTTATAGCATAAAATTATACTGGAGAGAATAATGGAAATTGAACTGAGTTCAAAAAATAGTGCAATAATAAGTAGAAACCAATATAGTATTATAGTTAAAAATTAAGTGGATGGTGTAAGAGATATATTAAGTACATCACATAAATATAAGAATGTAGAAATAATAGCGTGAGCATTGTGCATAGATTATATACATTTAAATATTGTAATATTGCCAAAATTCAGTAAATTAAGATTTATGGTACATTTATTGGAAAATTCATTGATGATATATGATATACAACCAGAATTACAAAGGGGATAAATCATTCTGGGCAATAGTATATTATCATAAAAACATTGGTATTATTATAGAAGAGGCAATAAAAAATATGTAAAAGAGCATACAGAAGAAACAAGAAAAGAAGAACGAAGAAGTACCACTTTATAGTAGATTAGCAAGAGTACTTACGATACCGTCCTCATTTTTTAGTGAGTAGCAACATAGCCTTTATGAAAGCTGATATTAAACTACAACTTAAAATGGTAATTGATAACTTCTGGTGTATAGGAGAATGTTATATATAAAACCAGAGATAAAAGTTAATCATTACTTTAAATAATGGTTGCTAATCTCAGATATTATAAATAACTACTTCAGAGCAGATATAAAATAGGATGGTACAAATAAAAAAGTGAACTCAGTTCATAAAAAGGTAAATAAAATATAATACTTTTATTGCACAGACTCATTTTTAAAATAATGATTTGTGACAAATTTATTATAAGAAAGTTGTGCAATGTATTTTCTTATGCAAATATATAAAGGAATGTATTAGGTTATTATTTGATTTATAACCATCATGAATTCTATCCATTCCGCCTGGATACATTACAAAATAATTGTGAACTCAGTTCAGAATATAATTAATAAAGTAAAATTATTTTGAATTATGTAGTCTATCATTGATGCCGTAGGTCCAGTTCAGACTTTTTTTCTGCCACATGCGATATCCAGGTGAAATTGATAGATAGGAAATTTTTCTATTATTAAACACAGGTACACAAAACATTATTCTTACAAAACAGTGTCCATTCAGGTAATTGGAACCATTATGTGCAGCATGGTCAAATAATTTTGAAACATTTTCAAATTTTGTGACGGATTTAGATACCACAGTATCATTGACACATAGAAATACAAGCTGTTTCTACAATAAATCTGGTATCAGCTTTAAAGCAATCCAGACAATTGTATTCATAAATATGTAATAATCAACCTTCTCATAGGAACAAACATAATTAAATGCATTTAGTGTTTGCTTTGTTATTCCGGATAAGAAATGTTTATACAGAAAACATATTGAATGCGCTGATTCCAACGTAAGTATGGATAGTATAAGCATAAACAGGGTATCCGCTGTTGGAACAGGAAAAGTTTCAAAATAAATCAAAAAATAATTATAAAGCCTATCAATTTATTATTTCGTTGTATAATAATTTTGTCGTACTGGGTCACTTTTCTTTGTGATGTTTTAGGCAAATTAATTGTACATTACAAAGTTCTGTACGGCATTTTTATGTAAAAAGTTGTAAAGTGGTGTTAAGATATATAAAATTAAAAAATGAACTCAGTTCACTTTTAGACTTTTAATTAGAAAATGTATAATGGATTTAATCTAAAACAATGAAAAGGAAAGTGCTCATGCTTAGAAATAACTGTCATATTACTAATAGATAAATATAGCGATTTGTTTATAAGTAGATGTTGGGGTCAAAAGCCCACAACTATGATACCTACGGATTGTTTCGCGCTATGTACTCCCACGTCTACGCTCCGCTTCGGTCTGTGCTAAACATGTGCCACTGGCACATAGCACCCTACCCAATATTCGCATATCGTGGGATTATCATCCCACTTTTATGTTCATATCGGGGAGGGTTACAAGGTCATTCACCCACCTATGAGCAAGCTCATGTGGGGTTAGACCTTTTGACTCTGGTATCATAAAATAAATTATTTTTATTTGTGGTTGAGCTGCATATCGCTATATTACCTCTCGAAAAAATATATTTTTATCACCATTCGCTATTACTAAATTAATATATTAACTATTAGGCGTTTGCGAAACGCCAAAAGCCACATAAATGCTGACTTTTTTGTTTTTGTAATTTTGTTTTTCCTCACAAAGTTTTAAATTTTCATGTCTATTTTATACAAAAAATATTTTTAAAACATCGAACTTAAAATCTATTTTTGTACAAAATACATATATTTTAGTTATTGAATTTCGCAATTACCTATATTAACTATAAATGAGCAAATTTAAAATATTACACGAATATGTCCACGTTAGAAAGACATATTTTCCATAATCTATTGAAATCTATATAAGACACAAACAAAAGTAAATTATCTTTGTGCATTTTTTGTATTTGCTCATTTATACACCAGTTTACAATTTTATAAATGATAGATTTGCTGCCAAATAAGCTGTTTTAAAGCCTTTGTCATAGCATTTGATTTTATGTGCGTTTCGATATTTTTCACGAAAGTGGCAAAAAATATCTGGCTGCTGATATCCTTACTTATCTCAAGAAGAAAATACTGTACACTTTTGGTACGGTATTGGACAAAGTATGCATCTTGATAAGACAGAATATTCATAGCACAATAATTGATATGAAAAAGTTGTAAAGAGGTGTCATTTATAGATATTAACTATAAATGAACGGAATAAAAAACATATGTTCAAGTTCCACGTGAAACATATGTCTGCTCAGTAATCACAACTCTAAGTATTTATTTACATGGATAAGTTATTTCCTACTACATAAAAAGCTTCCATCTCAAAAAATATTTCAAGAATTATTAGCTTTCTAATCTGAACTTAGAAGTTTATAATTCTAACACCACTTTATAAATGATAGACTTGATGCCAAATAAGCTGTCTTCAAATCAGCTGTTTTAAAGGCTTTGTCACAGCATTTGGTTTTATGTATGTTTTGATATTTTTCTTGAAAGTGGCAAAAAATTTGGCTGCTGATACCATTACTAATGTCAAGACAAAAATACTGTACACTTTTGGTACGGTATTGGACAAAGTATTCATCCTGATAAGGCAGTATATTCATAGCACAATAACTGATATGAAAAAGTTATAAAGTGGTGAAGCTTAAAAAGCTCATACGAGAATTGAGCAGTTTTCTTAAATAATATTATAGGGCTTAATCAGAATAGTATGTTGATTTAAAGTTAAAAATAAAGTTATAAACATGTGAATTTAAAATATTTATAAATTATGCTTTTTTTTGTAGCAAATAAAAATATAAAATTATATAATCATTAAGCAAAAGCGAATTACGGAGTGTTTGATTATGATATATAGGGAAAAATACAAGGTTGAACTAGAAGATATAGGGATGCATAATAGAATATCCAACAAAAGGATAATAACAATAATGGAAGATGTTGCCGCAGCGCATTCTGATTCGGTTGGGTATGGTGTTAAAGAAGTTGGGCAGACTAATTGTGCATGGGTTTTATTGGATTGGAAGATAAAAGTGGTTAACAGACCTGAATATAATACACATATAGAAGCATTTACGTGGTCAAGAAAAAGTGATAAGTTGTGTGCTTATAGAGATTTTGAGCTTCGTGATAATAACGGAAATGTGTGTGCTTTAGGGACATCACGCTGGCTGTATATGAATCTTATCCGAAGACGGCCAGTAGTGCTTAATCAGCAGATGAATGAGATATATGATACAGAAGAAGGCAAGATGGTCTTTGATGAGGAAATATGTAAGATAGATACGGAAATAGATGCTGGTAGTAATGATAATATAAAGGAAATTATTGAAAAAACATATAAAGTGGAACGAAGAGATATGGATATTAATGGTCATATGCATAATGTGAGCTATATAGAAGCTGCATATGAGGTAATACCAGAGGATATCTATAAAAATCATGAGTATTCTGACATAAGAGTTGAATACAAGAAAGAAATTATGGAAAATCAGGAAATTAAAATTAGATGTATAGTGTTTAAAAATAATGGTTGCCTGATAACTATGGAATCGGAAAATAAACTTCATGCTGTTATAAAACTTTCATGAGCTTATATCTGATAGTGTAGATGTACATATAAATATTAAGAAAAACTAAGAAAATAAATGTATGAAAATGTCAAAATACATTTGACAAAAGAGAATTATTAATATATACTAAGCAAGATTTGATTGACAAACTAAGTTGGTTTGTTAATGTATTAGTAAGTTTAATAAATAAAAAATGCAATTAATGGTTGATATTATTAATAGTAACATATATAATAATATTAGTTTTAAGAATATCGTTAGTACATATAAAGACTTGAGATAAAGAGATTTTAGAAGTCATATGTTTTGATGGTAAGTTTTGTATTTTTTATGTTTTTTGAATAATTCTATTGACATTTTGATAATATAATTGTATAAGATTATATGATAATCATACGACAAGATAGATATTATATTTTGATATTTGTTTTGTTTGATTATTTAGCTAATTAATCAATTTACTGATTTATCAAGTGATTGATTATTTGTTAGTTATTTGTTTTGGACAAAGGTATATTGGACAATCTCCAAAACCAATATACTTGACTATATTTCTATCCCCTCTACTCATCCCCGGTCACCCCAGACCGGGGAACTTTTTTGTTAATTCAGGTCATCTTTGGTTATATCTATAAATGAGCAGATACAGAAAATATACAAAAATAATTAGCTTTTGTTTGTACCTCAGATACATTTGAATAGATTATGAAAAATCTATTTTTCTAACGTGGACACATTTGTGCAATATTTTAAATTTACTCATTTATAGATCATATCTTAAAGTGTGTTTGTTTTACATATCCGCAGATGATACAATACATTTATGATTATGTTATTCATGGTCTTCCTGATTGTACAGTTATATTTATAACTATAAATGAATAATTTAAAATATTGTACGATTATGTCCGGGTTAGAAAGATGTACCTTGCTATTTGGATGAGATTATGCAGTATTTCTGATTTACTCATTTATGGTTTACAATAAGGATAATGTTTTCTGTATGCTGTATTCGGATAAGAGAAATCTGTTGGACTTGTACAATGCGCTGAATAATTCGTCACATACGGATATTGATAATCTGACAGTAACTACGCTTAAGGGCGGAACATATATGAAGTATAAGAACGATGCTTCGTTTGTGTTTAGCTATGAATTGTATATGTTTGAACAGCAGTCATCGATTAATTTTAATATGCCGCTTAGATTTTTTCATTATGGTTCGGAAGTGTACAGGGATATGTTTCCGAATAATGTCCTGCACAAAAAGAGTATGCTTAAGATACCGACACCGCATTTTATCACATTTTATAATGGAAAAGAGAAGATGAAGGAGCGTGTTAAGATATTGAGGCTGTCAGATATGTTTGAGCAGAAGACGGATAATCCTGAGCTTGAGCTGATAGTTACTGTCATTAATATTAATCCGGAATATGAGAGTGACAATGACAGCAGGACTGATAAGGAAGAGCCTATTATCGGTGATGAAAGTAAGGATGTTTTTGTTAAAAATGCACTTGCAAATGCAGACATACTTAACCGATGTAAGTCTTTAAGGGATTATATGACATTTGTTAATAAGGTTCGTAATAAGACGGATGTTTATGAAATGGACGTAAAGGAAGCGGTAACGGAGGCGGTGGATGAAAGTATTAATGCATATTTTGATACTTACATTATTCATAGAAGAAAGAGCTTACTATCATACAGCTTGTATGGAGTATAGCTCTTTTTTTATGGGATATACAATTCTCCAATCTTAAATAAAAATTCTAAGTAATAAAAAATAAGCAATACAAGAAAATTACTCAAAAATATATAAAATAACTCAAACTTCGCACATTAAAATGTGCCCATGCACCTTGAAAATTCAATAATAACTGGCATAAAAATAGCGTGAAACCAAAGGTTTTGCTATAATTGAGTTGTCGAAAAACAATTACAAACCGGAGGCTCATGCTATGAATAAAAGTATAACACAAGCGACTCAAAATGATAAGCAGATTTCTGAATCTATCAAACGATTTTTCACAAGGGTTCATATTTCCTCAGCCTTGAAAGCGGTCAATGCCTACAAAAGGAAAGGCACTACTGTAACGGAGATTATTCAATACATGTTTCTGCTGATTTTCTCCAACAGAAGTATTTATATGAGTCTGCTCACAGGAAAAAATACCCCTAATTTTGCAAAAGATACCGTGTATCGTTTTATGAAAATGGTTCAAATTAACTGGATGCATTTATGAATGCACTTCCTGAATTGTTAAAAACGAAACTGCAAGTTGCTTAAGGTCTGAACATTGACAACTTAATAACTGCCAGGTATTGAATTTTCAAGGTGCATAGTTAAAATTCATGTGCGAAGTTTGAGTAGTATTATTTAAATATGTCTTAATAATGTTGACAAAATCTGTAAAAATTAGTAAAAAACAGGTAAAAATTGAGTTACAAAAATTAAGTAATGTGATATAATTAACAAATAAATGTAAGTAGATAATATATGTTTACATATTACTGATAATATACAGGGAGGATTTATTATGGAGCAGGATAATAACATAATTACAGCATCCATAGAAGCTGAAAGCGTATCAGCACATACAAAAGAAAAGAAAGTATCAGGGTTTAAGAAAAGATTTGGGAAGAAAAAAAGAAAATCTGCCACTCAGATAAATGAAAGTAATAATGGCGTTAATCAGATAGATGGTACATATGAAGCAGCAGGAGAAGGAGATGTAACTACGGATGCATCTGCTTCTGTGGATACAAAGAAGTCTTTCAGAAAAAAGTCTTCAAAGGCAAAGAAAGCATTTAATATTTATAGGGATAATACAGGCGATGGAAGTAATAACACTGCAAAGCAGGGAGAAAGCTTTATGAGAGGCATTAAAACCAAGCTTATAATTACTTCACTGCTTCCTACGGTTGTAGGTGTAATAATTGTACTTATAGTTGCTGTTATTAATATCACACAGGGTATGAATGAACAGGCTGTCAATGGTCTGACACTTCTGGGTGAGTCTACGAAGGCAAGTTATGAGAATGCTTATATGGGTGACTGGCGTGTAGATAATAATGGTAATATGTTTAAGGGAGATACGAATCTTTCACAGAAGCAGGATGGAATTGATAAGTATATAACTGATAATGATGCGGATCTTGCAGTATTTATTGGAGTAGATTGTAAGCTGACATCTTTAAAAGATTCTAATAACAAGAGAATGTTAAGCCTTAAGGCAGATGAGAAGATATGGGAAACTGTTAAGTCAGGTACTATATATACAACTTCACATGTTGATATTGATGGAACTGAATATACAGGTGTGTATATTCCGCTTAAGAACTTTAGTGGAAGTGTTGTCGGTATGATGTTTTCTGGACAGCCAAGAACTGATATAACTTCATTTATTATGAATAAGATTATAACACTTATAGTAATATCACTGGTAGTATTTATAGTTGTTATTGTAGGAGCATTTTCAGTATCAAGCAGAATTGCAAATGCACTTATTTCAGTTAACAAAGTATTTATTTCCCTTGCAGACGGTGACCTTACAGGAGAAGTTAATCCTGCACTTCTTGCAAGAAAGGATGAGATAGGACAGATGGCTAAGTCTGTTCAGGTACTTATTGACAAGTTACATACTATTGTCACAGGCTTACAGAGTACAGCTGCCGCACTTCACAGTGCAGGTGACAGCATGACTAACACTGCAGGACAGTCAAGCAAGGCTACAGAAGAAATATCAAGTGCAGTTGAGGACATATCAAAGGGTGCAATCGCACAGGCGGAGGATATACAGAATGCATCAGCCCAGATTGCCAATATGGGTGAACTTATAAGTGGAATTGTAGAAAAGGTTGCTAATCTTACACAGGCGGCAGACACTATGAGTAAGGCAGGCGATACATCTATGAATACTATGGTTCTGCTTTCTGAGTCTAATGATAAGACTAATGAATCTATTGATAAGATTGCAAAACAGATTAATTTAACTAATGAGTCAGTTGGTAAAATCGGTCAGGCTGCATCGCTTATTACTAATATAGCAGACCAGACAAGTCTTCTTGCGCTTAATGCTTCGATTGAATCAGCAAGAGCAGGTGAGGCAGGCAGAGGCTTTGCAGTTGTAGCTTCTGAGATACAGAAGCTGGCATCACAGTCAGATGAAGCCGCAGGAGAGATTAAGGATATTATTGAAAGACTTCAGAAAGAGTCACAAAAGACTGTTTCTGATATGAATGATACTAAGGTTCTTATTAATGAGCAGATGGATAATCTGAATGCAACTAAGGACAGTTTTGTAGATGTGAGCGATGGTATTGCAGTATCAAGACAGGAGACTTCTGTTATCGAAAGTAACGCGGATTCTTGTAATGAGGCAAGAAAGCAGATTGATGATGTTGTAACTAATCTGTCAGCAATATCACAGCAAAATGCAGCTTCTGCACAGCAGACAACAGCATCTATGGAAGAACTTTCAGCAACTATTGGTACGCTTGCAGATACAGCTAATGACCTTATGAAGATATCAGAGCAGCTTAATATGGAAGTAAGATTCTTTACAGTAAGGTAAGAAATGCTTAACAGCGCGAATTTACGAGTATAAAGATGAAAAATAAATAGTGAATATTAAGAGGAAGGCAATAGTGAGTATGTCATTATTGCCTTCCTCTTATATCATAATTCGCAAATTATTGTTGTTACACCCTATAATCCGCACTATCGCGCTCTTTTTCCTGCTTAGCAGATTGCTTGGATTGTTCGTTTGTTAATTCATTTGAAAAGTAAATGCCTGATTTACTCCTCAGTTCTATCAATAACTTCACCAGTGTCAGGGTTTACAGATATTCCGTTGACCTCAAGCCGTTCATCAATCTGGATGACAAGGCACTGTTTTCCATCTATAAGACGGGTTTCTACAAGGTCTGTTTTATCAGGATTAATCTTTATAACAACGTCAGGTGTCTTTACCTCAAACTTTCTTGAAGGAGTTATGTTAGCAGCGGCAAGTCGTCCATTTTCACCTGCAGCCATCTCAAAGTGTTCTTCAAAGTCTGTAAGGCGTTCATCAGAAACACCACTACGCTCTAATATTTCTTTAACCTCTGTCTTATCAAGCATTACAGGGGCACTTGATACAGCCTTATGTTCTTCAATAACTTCATTCAGGTTATCGTGGATATTCTTTACCGTTTCATAGTTACAATCTTCACCGAGTGTTTCAGTTACAAGATTATTAAAGGTTTCTTTCTGGACATCGGCAGGAAGAGGAACTTCACAACTAAGAACTGAGTTCAGAAATTCCTGCTGGAAGTCGTCTGTATCTTTACAGTGGAATAGTATACTTTCATCATCAGTACTTCTGTTATTGAAAGCAGGAAATAAAAATGCGATATCAGGGTTATCCACCATATGGCTCTGTGTCTGGTTATGAAATGCCTTATCATTCTCAAAGTACCCAAGACCAGCCTTAGAAAGTGTAACCGGGCATATACAGCATAATATGTAGTTATATACCTCATCAGAGGCATCATCCATAGCAATATTGTCAGCCGTAACACCGGGAATATCATATGTCTGGTTTACGATAAGAATAAGATAGTTGCCAGGATAATAGTAGCTGGTAATTATCTTGTCGTATAACTGGTTAAGAAGGTTATCATCATTCAGCTCACATTTTCTGAGTTCAAGAAGAAAATCTCTCTGCTGGTCTTTTCCGTAAGCATCAAGTGTAAACTTCATATCAATCAGGTTTCTGCCCGGCGTTCCGGAAAGACATTTTTTAAGAATGTCAATATACTTGTGGCGTTCTTCCTCAGGAAGATTAAGAAATGTTTCATTAAATGTTGTTACCTTATTTTTCTCTCCATCTACATAGCAGCCACATAATCTTAAGATACCGCAGTCTTCAATGTTAAACTGGGATTTTATTTCATTTATTTCTTTACGTGTCATAAATATAACTCTCCTTTTATTATCAGATTTTGAATAGCTCTGAAAAGCAGCATTAATATTCCTGTTTTTGTACTTTAACAGGATAGTATTATTATTTTACCACAGAAATGTGTCTGAAACATCAGGCATATTAATTATATTTGTCAATTTTATATGGCGGATAAATCTCATTAAGAAAATGTGTAATATTTTTTAATTGATTTTAAATAGTAATCTATAAATGAGCAAATTTAAAATATTGCACAAGTATGTCGGCGTTAAAAAACAGATTTTTCATAATCTATTGAAATGTATTTGAGGTACAAACAAAAACAAATTATTTTTTTGCATTTTTTTGTATATGCTCATTTATAGTAGTAATGATAATTTTGAAAGTTTCACAAGATTAAAAGTATTATTAAAGTATATATGAATGTTTAAAGAAGTAAAGAGTATATTTACGAGAGTATATTATACTTAATAAAATGATTGTAATATTATAAAATTGGATGTATAATAAGATAAATATATTAAATATAACAAATTATAGATGAGTAAATAAAGAAAAGTTGCAAAATGATAAGGATATATCCGAATTTACATAGATTTTACATAAAACAACAGATAGAATTCATGTATAAGATGTATAATAATTATTAAATATAAGTAAGTATAAACAGAATTTATAATAAAATGATTTTACATGAGAATAACATGAGAAGAATAGGAGGCAGACGTATGAAGATTGGAATGTTAACAAGTGGTGGTGACTGTCAGGCTTTGAATGCAGCTATGAGAGGTGTTGCAAAGAGTTTATATAATAAGATACCAGATGTAAAGATATATGGTTTTCTTGATGGATATAAGGGGCTTATCAATAATAACTGCAAGGTTATGAATGTTGATGACTTTTCAGGAATATTGACAATCGGAGGCACTATTCTTGGAACTTCAAGAACTCCTTTTAAGAAGATAACTGAGCCGGATGAGAATGGCAAAGATAAGATTGTATCTATGAAGAAGACTTATAAGGAGCTTGGACTTGACTGCCTTGTTATTCTTGGTGGCAATGGAACTCACAAGACAGCTAATCTGTTGAGCGAAGAAGGTCTTAATGTAGTTACATTGCCTAAGACTATTGATAATGACCTTGTTGGTACGGATGTCAGCTTTGGTTTCCAGTCAGCGGTAGATATTGCTACAAGCACTATTGATTGTATACATACAACAGCAGCCTCACACAGCAGGGTATTTATAGTAGAGCTTATGGGACATAAGACAGGCTGGCTGACACTTCACGCAGGTGTAGCGGGCGGCTCAGATGTTATTCTTATTCCAGAAATTCCATACGATTTAGATAAGGTTGTAGAGGCTATTAATAAAAGAAGCAGCCAGAAGAAGCATTTTACAATACTTGCAGTTGCAGAGGGTATTATATCAAAGGAAGAGATGGAGTTTACCAAAAAGGAGCTTAAGGAGATAAGAAAGAGAGAGCATTTTCCATCAGCAGCATACAGGATAGGTGCCGGTATTATGGAAAGAACAGGTCAGGAGGTAAGAGTTACAGTTCCGGGACACGTACAGCGTGGAGGAAGTCCTTGTGCATATGACAGGGTACTTGCATCAAGACTTGGCGCTAAGGCCGCAGAACTTATTATGAATGAGGAATATGGCTATATGGTATGTGTTAAGAATAACCAGATGGATAAGATTGCATTAAGAGAAGTTGCCGGCAAGTTAAAGACTGTCAATCCTGATGCTGGAATAATAAAAGAAGCAAAGGCGATGGGTATATGTTTTGGAGATTAAAGGCAATAAAGTTTCCATTTAAAAGGAAAAAAGATGAACAGCAGATTGTTATTGACGTAAAATCTGTGGAAACAGCTAAGGAACGAATAAAGGCGGCAATTGAACCAGCGCAGGTAAAAAAATCAGATGTTAATGTAACGGCTAAGAAACAAGCATCAGAAAGTGTAGATGTCATAGAAGTTTCAGGAAATCATCCGGAGAAAGAGAATAATCAATCAATGGAAAATGACGGGAACGACATTACAAAGCCAGAAACAAAAGAAACTGGGAAACAGAGGGTGGATATGGAACAATATAATAAGCTTGATAAAAATGAAATTATAAATGAAACAACAGATAAAATAAAACAGGAAGAACAGGTAAAACAGCCTATGGAAGCTAATAGTATAAAGAGCGCCGAACAGAATGTTGTCAGTGCGCATAAGAATTTAAAAGAAATTGAGGAAAATTATCGTAAGAAAGGTGAGAAGCTGCCTTTTTTTGCGAACAGAGAGTTATCATGGCTTAAGTTTAATGAAAGAGTTATAGATGAAGCTGATGATAAGAGCGTTCCTTTATGTGAAAGATTAACATTTGTTTCTATATTTAACAGCAATCTTGATGAGTTCTATATGGTAAGAGTTGGTTCGTTGTATGACCAGATGATTCTTGCGAAGAAGAGCAAACAGGAATTCATAACAGGATTTGACAATAAGTCAATGATGACGGCAGAGCAGCAGTTAGATGCTGTATTTGCAGAAACAAGAGAATTGTTACATAAGAAGGATAAAATATATGCAAGACTTATGTATGAATTTGACAGTCAGGGGGTTAAGCTTATAAGCTTTAATGATGTGGAGTATTCAGATGCAGTATATCTTGAGAATTACTTTAATAAGTCTATACTTCCTATACTTTCACCACAAGTTATAGGAAAGAAAAATCCGTTTCCATTTCTTAAGAATAAGGAGATATATGCAGTAGCCCTTCTTGGTTCTAAGAATAACGACAAGATAGGTCTTGTACCTTGCAGTAACGGGATATTTGACAGACTTATACCTATTCCTTCAGACAGCAGAAAGTATATGCTTGTTGAGGAGCTTATACTGCATTTTCTGCCGAAGATATTCAAGAAGTACAGTGTTAAGAGCAAGTCGCTTATAAGAATAATAAGAAATGCTGATATAGATATGGATGAGGCATTTTTTGATGAAGATATGGACTACAGGGACACTATGGAGCAGCTTATAAAAGAAAGAAGAAGACTGTGTCCTGTTAAGTTAGAGTATTCAAGGGTGCTTGATGATAAGGTTATATCTGAGCTCTGCAAGGAGTTGAAGCTTGACAAAAAGCAGGTATTTTATTCGGAGTCACCACTTGAGATGTCATTTATATCAAAGATACAGGATGACTTAAGAGGCAGAAGAGAATTATTCTATGAAAGAAGAGTACCACAGAATTCAAAGCAGTTGGATATAAAGCAGCCAATTATGGACCAGATAGCCAAAAAGGATGTGCTGTTAAGTTATCCATATGAAAGTATGCATCCACTTATTAAGCTGCTTAACGAAGCTGGAAGTGATGACAGGGTATTATCTATCAAGATGACTCTTTACAGGGTTGCCAAGAACTCACAGATAGTTGAGGCTCTTATAGAAGCGGCTGAGAATGGTAAAGAGGTTGTTGTACTTGTTGAACTGAGGGCAAGATTTGATGAAGAGAATAATATAGAATGGTCAAGACGTCTTGAAGAGGCTGGATGTAAGATTATATACGGAATAGAGCATATTAAGGTACATTCAAAGCTATGCCTTATAACATATAAAGATGGTGATGACTTTAAGTATATAACTCACGTTGGAACAGGTAACTTTAACGAAAAGACAGCCAAGCTCTACACAGACCTTGCGCTTATTACCTCTGATGTAAATATTGCAAGAGAAACAGCAGATGTGTTCAATAATCTTGGACTTGGAGATGTAGTTGAACATACAGAACATTTGCTTGTTGCACCTAAGTGCCTTCAGAATAAGGTTCTTGAGCTTATCGATGATGAGATTAAAAAGGCTCAGAATGGTGAAGAAGCTTATATAGGTATAAAGATTAACTCTCTTACTGATAAGACTATCATAGAAAAGCTTGTTGAGGCCTCTATGAGTGGTGTTAAGATAGATATGGTCATAAGAGGCATAAGCTGTATGGTGGCTGGAATAGAAGGCTATACAGACAATATTACAATTACAAGTATTGTAGGAAGATTTCTTGAGCATTCACGTATATATATATTTGGCAAAGGTAAGACTGCAAAGATATATATATCATCAGCAGATTTTATGACAAGAAATACAATCAGGAGAGTCGAAGTTGCTACTCCTGTATATGATGATGGCATAAAGGAAAGAATTCTGCGTATGTTTAACACAATGCTTTGTGATAATGTCAAGGCAAGAATTATGGCTAATGATGGTAATTATTATAAGAAGGATGCGGTTGACGGAGTATCAAGGCTCAATTCGCAGGAATATTTTTATGATGAGGTTGTAAAGAAGGCACAACAGAATTAGATTATGGAATATATAAAATATTTATTAACTGCTTGAATTTATTTTTGAATTTGATACACTTTATAAGTATGTTAAATAATAGACACAAAAGTAAAGGATGGCATATATGAAACCAGCGGTATTTTTTCATAATTTTTTTGGACATCTGAATACTATTAATCATCACAAGTTTCAGGTTATGAAGAACTGCTTCAGGGTAGGGCTTTATAAGCAGGGACTATTGCACGATATGTCGAAGTACAGCTTTACGGAGTTTATTCCGGGTGTGAAGTATTATCAGGATGGAAACAGAAGTCCGAATAATGCGCAAAGAGAGGCAGAGGGCTGTTCGACAGCGTGGCTTCACCATAAGGGACGCAACAAGCATCATTATGAGTACTGGATTGATTATCCAGCCAAGGGTGGCGATGGAAGTCTTGTAGGTATGGAAATGCCTGTCAATTATGTTGTTGAAATGTTCTGTGACAGAGTGGCTGCCAGCAAGATATATAACAAGGATAAGTATAAGGATTCGGACTCACTTGAGTATTTTAAGCGTGGAATGAACCATTATATTATGCACCCTAAGACAAAGGAGCTTATATATAGTCTTCTTACAATGTTAGCAGAGAAGGGTGAGGATTATACATTTGCATATATAAAAGAAAATGTACTTAAGTAGGCAGGGTACGCATATGTCATATGCAGTTGTACATTGTTATGGATTGTGTTAAATGCGAGATATTTAATGATTTATGTATAAATGTAAAGAGAAAGTTGCAGTTTGCAGAGAGTTGTGGATTGCAGCCTTCTTTTTTTAATTCATGAAGGTTGCAGTTCGCAGCCTTCTTTTGGTCCTTTGGGTTCCTTGTCAAGAGCTGGGGGAAATATACATTATATGACTGACAATTAATTTAATTGTAGTAAATAAGTAGCTATTAAAGAGTCAGGAGTGGACACATTAAGAGATATTATCGTAAAGATAGGAATGACTTTACAGCTTTGGAAGCATATTATGAGGGGAATGTTCATTTACAGGTATAAATATATTGTGCCTGTAAAAAATATTATTGATTGATTATTATCAGTGTTATGTGTTAATATAAAGAGCAGATTAATCCTGATTACCCTGGGGAATATAGGATTAGTTATTCTATATAACTTTACCTGATGCGATTGCCTGATTGTTATGTAGAATATATGTAAGGTGTGCTGTATGACAGCATATATAACAAGGAATGAACGGAGGATTAAGGTATAATGTTAGAGCTTAATCATGTCGGATATACTACTGAAGATGGTATGGAGATATTGAAAGATATTACTTTAAAGATTGATGAAAGATTTGTAGCTATAACAGGACCAAATGGTGGTGGTAAGTCTACACTTGCAAAGGTTATAGCTGGTATATATCAGCCAACAGAGGGTACTATTCTTCTTGATGGAGTTGATATAACTAATATGAGCATTACTGACAGGGCGAAGGAGGGCATAAGCTTTGCATTCCAGCAGCCTGTAAGATTTAAGGGGCTTAAAGTAAGGGATTTGCTAAGACTTGCGGCAGGTAAAGATGCTAAATACAGTGAGCTTAAGGGATATCTTGAGGAGGTAGGTCTTCACGCAGAGGATTATATTAACAGAGAGCTTAACAGTAGTCTTTCTGGTGGAGAGTTAAAAAGAATTGAGATAGCCATGATAAGGGCAAGGGGAACAAAGCTGTCACTTTTTGATGAACCAGAGGCAGGAATTGACCTTTGGAGCTTCCAAAATCTTATAAAAGTATTTGAGGAAATGCATACAACAAACCACGGAAGTATCATAATTATAAGCCATCAGGAAAGAATTCTTGATATAGCTGACAAGATAGTAGTTATTAAGGATGGAACTATTGATAAGTATGGTGATAAGGAGGATATACTTCCACAGTTACTTGAGGGAACAGGTTCAATGGTCTGTTAATCAGTCATAATATTCAAAGAAAGGATGCCATATAATGGATGCAATAGAGAAGAAGCTTTTACATGAGGTTGCAGAACTTGATGCACTTCCTGTTGGAGCATACAATATAAGAGCAAATGGAAAGGCGGCAGCGCGTAATACAACTGCCAATATTGATATAGTTACAAAGGATGACAAGCCGGGAATAGACATATATATTAAGCCGGGAACCAAAAATGAGAGTGTGCATATTCCGGTTATCATAAGCCAGACAGGCCTTAAAGACCTTGTATACAATGATTTTCATATAGGAGAGAATGCGGATGTTACTATCATAGCCGGTTGTGGTATACACAACTGTGGAGATGATACATCAACACATGATGGAATTCATACATTTTATGTTGGAAAAAATGCTAAGTTAAAGTATATAGAGAAGCACTACGGAGAGGGAGAAGGACGTGGAAAGCGTCTTATGAATCCAACAACGATAGTCCATCTTGAAGATGGTGCTATTATGGATATGGAAACTTCCCAGATATCAGGAATAGATGATACTTTAAGGGAAACAAGCGGCGATATGGCGGCTGGTTCCAAGCTTACTATTCATGAAAATATAATGACTACAGGTGAGCAGCACGCAAAGACTGAGTTTAATATGGATGTCAATGGTGAGGATGCATCGGTTGATGTGGTTTCAAGAAGTGTTGCAAAGAATAACAGTTATCAGGAGTTTGTGAGCAGAATTAATGGTAATACAAAATGTGCAGGACACAGCTCATGCGATGCCATTATTATGGATAACGCCTGTGTTACAGCGAGTCCGCAGCTTAAGGCAAACAGTGTTGATGCAAGTCTTATACATGAGGCGGCTATAGGAAAAATAGCAGGCGACCAGCTTATAAAGCTTATGACACTTGGTCTTACAGAGGAAGAAGCGGAAGAGCAGATTGTAAATGGATTCCTGAGTTAGAGAAGACGTTTGTATTATAAGCAGAATATTTGTTACATTTAAAATGAAATCTATAAATGAGTAAATCTGAAAAATTGCTAATTATATAGATAAAATATTATATATTATAGTTACTGTATAATGTTATATAAACTAATATATATTATGGCAGATTAGATTGATAACGTATAAAGAGTGAAACAATCTGTAGTCATTATATTTATTGGCGGATAAGACTTTATACAGTAACTTTTTATATGCGTTTAATTGACATTTTATGGATTACGGTTTAGCCTATTAACGGCAGATATAAATAGTGAAGTAAATATGATGATGCGTATAAAATAATATTTTAAGACAAAACAGGAGTTAATATAATTATGGGCGTAGAAGAATTTTTAAAGCAGGAAGAAGAAAGATTTATAAGGGATAATCTTATGACAGACGAAATGTTTGACTTTATAAGAACTAATACGCTACCTTTCAACCAGCTTATGGCATACTACAGATGTGCGATTATGGAGGTGGAAACTAAGTTCAAGGTGCTCAATGAGCAGTTTTCACTACAATATGACAGAAATCCTATAGAATCTATAAAGACAAGAATTAAGTCAACAGAAGGAATCATAAAGAAGGCAAACAAGAAAAAAATTCCATTTACAATGCAGTCGATAGAGGAGAATATAAGGGATATAGCAGGAATAAGAGTTATATGTTCATTTTCAGAGGATATATATATGCTTGCAGACTGCCTGTTAAAGCAGGATGATGTAAAGCTTATAGAGATGAAGGATTACATAAAGCATCCTAAGGAAAGTGGATATAGGAGTCTTCACCTTATCATTGAGATACCGATATTCCTTCAGAATGAGAAAAGGCCTATGAAGGTTGAGGTTCAGTTAAGAACTATTGCTATGGACTTCTGGGCAAGTGTTGAGCATAAGTTAAGATATAAGAAGAATATACCTGACAGCGAGGCAGAAACGCTGGCAGTAGAGCTTTCAAGCTATGCAGACCAGCTTGCAGAGCTTGATTATAAAATGGAGCAGATTAAGAAGCGTATAGTTGAAGCAGAAAAGGGTGCAGCGGCTTCAGAGGAGAGGAGAAGACCACTTCCAACTATTGGAGGGATGCTGGTGAAGAATAGGATTAATGGGCTTATAAAGTAGTGGCTGATTATAGTTATTGGCGAACGGACAACATAATATAAGCGGAAAATAGCGGGGAATATATCACCGATGCCAGAAGATTTAATTGGCTATTTCTAAGACTTTTTATTGATAATTTCCTATTCATATGCAAAAGATATTCAGCTTAATTAAACCAGCTGATAAAAATTTACGTAATAAAACTAAAAAGTGGCTTCCTATTTATTATTATCGGGAAGCCACTTTTATTATAGTTGTTACATTACTAATAGTATCTTAATTATTTGTAATTTTTATAATTGTTATTTTAATGGTTCTAAACCTTACCCTCCCAGGTAAAGTTTAGAACTATTTTATCATATTTGCATATAAAGTCATTGAATACATATTATGGTGATATAGATAATATATTTATATTATACACATTTACACACTACACTTACGCAGTAGCCTTATTAAAGTAATCCTTAAGCTTAATAACTGGCTGTGGCTTGGCGTACTTGTAACCCTGTATATAATCAAAGCCTTTGTTTATGCTGTAGTCAGCCTGTTCATCATTTTCAACCCCCTCTATAAGAAGAACAAAGCCCTGTTTCTTAAATACGCTTGTGAGGTGCGAAACGATGTCAGATACAGCAGAATTGTCAATTGACTTATATAACAGGCTCTTGTCAAACTTAATCGTGTAGAAGGGACATCCTATTATTCTTTCAAGGTTAGAATATCCTGTTCCAAAGTCATCAAGATAGAACTTAATACCTGACTTGTTGAACTTTTCCATATTGTTGATGACCATATTAAAATCGTCAAATATGGCACTTTCAGTAAGTTCAAGTCTTATATGCTGTGGCTTGATGCCATTGGTATTTATTATATTCATAAGTTCATCAAAAAGGTCACGGTTTGACAGTTCGGAAGAAGAGCAGTTGACGGTAATCGCATCGAAGTCGTACTTTGATTCAAATTCCTTAATAGTCTGACAGACCTTGTTAATCATAATCATAGTAAGAGTGTGTATACAATGATTCTTTTCAGCCAGAGGGATGAACTTATCCGGATATATGATAGTTCCGTCAAGTGATAATCTCATAAGTGCTTCAGCTGTTCTAAAGCTGTTTTCATTAACACTGAATATAGGTTGTGCATAACATAAGACACGCTCGTCATTAAGATTATTCTGGTTTCTTATATCAAGAAGAAGCTGTTCTACCTTATAATTCTCATGGAATTCCCTATAGTCCTTGTCTGTTGCAAGATAACACTGATTGCCAGTCTTGTTATTAATCTTATCCAAAAGATAATCTGACATAGAGTTAAGCTTATGAACTGTAGATATTACGGGATTATTCGGTATGGCAACTATCTTGTAGTTGATATTATACGAAGAATAATGCAGATTATCTATCAGGCATTTCTCAACATTGTTAAGGAACTGCTTTATCTTATCTTCATCCTTTATATAAAGAATCATAGCAAAGTCAATATTATTAAGTCTGTAAATGTGTACCATATGGTGCTGCTGTTCTATCTTACGGCAGACATTGGCAGCTGTTTCTTCTATTTTTTCATTGTGCGCAGCATAATTCACATTTTTTAACTGCGGAAAGTTAAGATATACAACAAGAAAATTCCTCTTCATCGCAACGCTGTCACTAAAACGTGCATCAAATGAATTCTGGTTCTGACAGCCTATTAGCTCATCATATGGGTTACTATGAAATAATATATAGTAAATCATAAAAGGTAGTACATAAGTCAGACTTGTAAATATAGCATTTTGGGTTATAAACTGTACTGTAAGCATAAGAAAATCTACAGGTATGAACACGAGAGCATACTTATTGACTACAGTAGGTATTGTATTCTGGTTGTGTAGTACTGTAAAAAGGCATAAAAAGCATGTCAAAATACCATACATAAGGTAAAAGTTGATAAATGCATCTATTGATATTATATTATCTTCCGTAATATAATTAGTTTTCTGTGAGTAAAACCATACGACACCAACAGCGTAGACAATAGTAAATGCTGTGAGCATATAATGAAGCCCTTTTCTGTGGTTATATATTTTCGATGACAGAAAACTGATATATATATACAGTGATGTTATTATTATAAAGTATAATGCCAGAAACAAAAGCGAAATACCTATACATAATTGTACAGAATAGGTTTCGCTATGTGATACACAGTATATAAGGGCAAGCTGTGATATTATGGCAGCCAGCGATATAAGTGCTCCGCAGTATATGATTCTATATGAGCTGGTTTTTCGTGGATTGGAATAAATCATAAGAAAAATCAGGAATGAACAAGTGATAAGACTGAATATTTCAGCAGTTACATTGTAACCTCCAATTAACATAGGTGCCTCCCAATTTAATTACTATTTAACCTTTTAACTTTGGTATAATATTATTATACATACAAAATAGTATTAGCACAATGGGGAGAAAGATACATATTTAGGCGTGTTATAAGTATCTATAAATGGGCAGATATAATTGTACAGAATTTTAGATTTGTTCATTTATAGTTATAAAATATGTGTGTTTATAATAAGGACTAAATTATGCAGTTTTTAGATTTAATCATCTAAAAGGCAAAATATTTATACAGAATATTTCTTTTATTTAATAGCATTAGGAGAATTTAATAGTAAAAAATAAAATATCTATACTGAAATTTATTGAATAAAATATATAAATACAATATTAATAATACAAATATGATATATAAAAATGGAGAATGATATGAACAGTATATTATTAGTAGAGGATAACAAAGCTATCATAATGGGGCTTTCTTATCTTTTTAATGAAAATGGATACAAAACGATAGTAGCAGAAAATATAGAGGAGGCAGGAAAACAGCTTGCAAAGAACAGTCCGGATATAGTCATACTTGATGTTATGCTGCCAGACGGGGACGGATTTGAACTGTGCAGATATATAAAGGATAATGACATCGCACCGGTTATTTTTCTTACGGCAAGGGATGAGGAAAAGGATGTAGTGCTGGGACTTGAACTGGGTGCAGACGATTATATTATAAAGCCTTTCAGAAATCTTGAGCTTTTATCAAGAATAAAGAATGTCCTTAGGCGTAATGTAAACAGCACACAGATTAATATAGGCAGCTTAAGAATAGATACGGACACGAGAAAGGTATATCTTGAAAATAACGAGATACCGCTTACAAAGCTTGAGTTTGAGATATTAAAGATAATGGCGGGCAATCCAAGAAAGGTGTTTACAAGGGAGGAGATACTGTCATATATATGGGACTCTGCTGGAAATTTTGTTAATGATAATACACTGACCGTAACAGTAAAAAGACTGAGAGAGAAGCTGGGTGATAAGGAAGGAAAGCTTATAGTAACGGTCAGAGGTGTGGGATATAAGATAGGAGATATGAGTAAATAAAAGAAGGGAGTGTATATAAAAATATGGGTACATATAAAAACAGACAGGCTGTAAAATATATAACGATTGCTGTCGTAACATTTGTAATAAGCCTTATTGTATACATAATAACAGCTTCAATGCTTTCGGATATGTACAGGCAGCGTGAGATGGACGCGATGACGGGGATAATAGGCAGCGTGTGCCGCCAGTATCCTGATGTGGATGTAACAGAGCTTATAAATGTAATTAATTCTCCACAGAATATTAGCAGTAAGACAGAAAAAGCGATAAAGCCCCTTCTCCTAAGCTACGGAATAGATGAGAAAGCATTTGCTGTAAGGTCACTGTCAGGGCTTAAGAGGTCATATGTGCTGCTGGGCGGCATTATACTGGCTGTAAGCGGCATTATATATCTGGGGATATTCATTCTTTACTTAAGAAAGAGGACATACAGGCTTGAGCAGCTAAGCCGTTATATGGATATGATAACAGCGGGCAATTATAATCTTGACCTTGAAAATAACACAGAGGATGAGTTGAGCAGCTTGAAAAACCAGTTATACAAGCTTATGGTATGGCTGAAGGAGCAGACAGACAATGCCATACAGAATAAAGTGGCTTTAGCGCAGTCGGTATCGGATATATCGCACCAGTTAAAGACACCACTCACATCGGCGCAGATACTTCTTGATAACCTTATCAACAATCCGGATATGGAGGCTGGCTTAAGAAAGCAGTTTACATATGAAGTGTTCAGTCAGGTAAGTGGAATGAACTGGATGATAGTGTCTATGTTGAAGCTTTCAAGGATAGATGCTGGTGTGGTGGAATTTGAAAAAGAAGAGGTCTGCCTCACAGAGCTTATAAAAGAGGCGAGTGACAATCTCGCTATTATATCTGAGATAAAAAATGTTCCTGTAAATGTCTGCACTGATACGGACTGTGTCATATATGGTGATTATAACTGGAACAGGGAGGCGATACAGAATATTATTAAAAATGCAATAGAACACAGCAATACAGGTGAAAATGTCACTGTGAAAACAGAGGATAATGACGTGTATACAGCGGTGTATATAACCAATACAGGCGAAAAGCTTACTGATATGCAGCAGAAACAGATATTTGAGAGGTATTACAGTGAGGCGAAGTTTGAGGATAACAGTATGGGGATAGGGCTTCCGCTGGCAAAGGCAGTTGTGGAGAAGCAGGGCGGATATATCACGGTTGATAGTAATGAGGATAAGACAACATTTATAGTCAAGTATATCAAGATGTGATTAATAAAATCACAAAATGTCACTGAAATGTCATCTGAGATATATAAGATGATGGAAGAGTAAGAAAAGAAAGGAATTTATATTATGGAGATATTAAAGGTGGAGCACCTTGTTAAAAAATACGGCAAGGGTGACAGTGAAGTGACAGCTGTAAATGATGTGTCGTTTAGTGTTAATCAGGGAGAATTTGTGGCGATAGTAGGAAGCTCAGGAAGTGGAAAGTCTACACTTCTGCACCTGTTAGGTGGTGTCGACAGACCGACATCGGGAAAAGTATATATACAGGGAGAAGATATATACAGCCTTAATAACGACAAGATGGCAATATTCAGAAGAAGACAGGTAGGTATCATATATCAGTTTTACAATCTTATACCTATACTTAATGTAAAGGAAAATATAACTCTTCCGTGTGAACTGGATGGAAGAGAGCCGGACAAGGCGGAGCTTGCAGAACTTATAAATACGCTTGGACTGGATGAAAGAATTAATCATCTTCCAAACCAGCTATCAGGTGGACAGCAGCAGAGAGTGTCTATAGGAAGGGCGCTTATTAATCATCCTGCCATAGTTCTTGCGGATGAGCCGACAGGTAATCTTGACAGCCGTTCAAGTGATGAGATAGTGGAGCTGTTAAAGCTGTCAAACAAGCGTTACAAGCAGACTATTGTAATGATTACGCACAATCTTGAAATAGCGAAAATAGCGGACAGGATACTTCGCATAGAAGATGGCAGAATGACTGAGGCTGCGCAGAAAGGACTATAAAGATATGAATGTGCTTAACAGACTTACAATAAAAAACTTAAAGTTAAACAGAAAGAGAACTATAGTAACTATAGTTGGTATTGTGCTTGCAACAGCACTTCTTGTAGCGGTTACGACTATTGCGACAAGTATGAGAGAGAGCCTTATTGTCAGACAGAAGCAGAAAGATGGAGACTTTCATTTTATGCTGTATGCGGTACCGGATGATGAGGTCAGTGGAATAGAGAACAACAGATATGTAGACAGTTTCTATACGATGAAACAGTTAGGATATGCATATCTTGATGGTTCGGTTAATAACAGCAAGCCATACCTTAATGTGCTTGCGCTTGATGACAAAGCATTTGAAAGCTCAAGTATAAAGCTCACAGAGGGAAGACTTCCGGTTAATGACAGCGAACTTGTTATATCAGCCCACATAAAGACCAATGGTGGGGTAAAGTATAATATAGGCGATAAGCTTACATTAGATTTAGGAGAAAGAGAGTATGCTGGAAGTAAACTCTATCAGAATTCGTACTATATAGATGGAGAAGAACTTGTAACCGATACAACAAAAACTTATACAATAGTTGGTATATGTGAACGTCCCGGATATGGTGAAGAAGCAAGAAGTGCGCCGGGTTATTCAGTGTTTACATCTGTCAACAGTGCAGCTTCCCAGCTTGCCAATACTGGGGTACCTGACAAGAATGTGTCCGATGATGATGTATTAGATGCCAATGCAAAGACAGTAAGCAGGGGAACTGACATATATTTAAGATATAATAAAGCCGGAATTAAAGAGGCGTATAGGGTAAGTGCAGATATTCTTGGAGTTGACAGGAATAAGTTTGAGAGCATAAGCAATAAGAGTTCAGTTAGTCTTAGTGATAGCGAATATGATAAATTTATGGAGGAACTAAGTAAAACATATGCTTATTACTTAAATGACTGGCTTATAAGATATGAGTCCAATAATCTGACTAATTCAAGCATAGCCTTTGTATATAATATGGCGCTGGTTGTAATAGTAATTATTATTGTGACATCAGCAGTATGTATAAGTAACAGTTTTTCGATATCAATAACAGAAAAGACAAAGCAGTATGGTATGTTAGCTTCAATAGGTGCTACTCCAAGGCAGATAAGAAGAAATGTGCTGTATGAAGCGGCAGCTTTAGGAGCAGCCGGAATTGTGGCAGGTATACTAAGCGGTCTTTTCGCTGGATATGTGCTTGTTATAATTGCCAATAAATATATAGGACTACTTTTTGAGATGACTATTGTATACAGGATATCACTTGCAGGTGTCGGTGTTGCAGTTATTCTTGCAATATTTATGATATTTTTGTCATCAATAAGACCAGCAGTAAGGGCATCGCGTATGTCGCCTATAGCAGCTATACGCCACAGCGACAATATAAAGATAAAGTCAAAGAAGCTTAAAACACCGGCGTATATTCATAAAATGTTTGGTGAAGGCGGTATTATTGCCTATAAGAATATGAAGCGTAATAAGAGTAAGTACAGAGTTGTTACTATATCTATATGTATAAGTGTAACAGTATTTATAGCAATGTATAGCTTTGTCAGTCTTCTTATGCAGTCAGCTGGAACTTATGCACAGGGAAGAGTTGATGTAAAGGCGCTTGTTATGTCAAGTAAATTAACTGACGAGGATGTCAGCCGTATGATTGATAATATAAACAGCAGCACACACGTAAGCGAGTATTCTTATGTACGTGGTGTAGAGGCGCAGTTTAAGGAAAAGCCTGACTATACGGATGATTATAAGAGGATATATAAGTCTTATATGGATGATAGTGGCAATAATGATAATGCAGGCAGCAATGATTCTGATACGAACTATTATATCAATATAATTTCACTTGGAAGGCAGCAGTATGAAACATTTGCAAAGAAAGCAGGCATGACTGTTGATGAGGCAAAAAAAGGCGGCATACTTATCAACAAGACATATCAGTATAATGAGGAGCAGAAAGTAGAGTACTTTAATATATATAACTATAAAGCTGGTGATACTTTGTGCTATAAGGTTACAGGAAAAGGCAGCTATGGAAGCTCTGATATAACTGATGGCAGTTATTATTATATAAATGTGGTTGGCTGTGTAGATGAAAAGCCTCTCGGCTTTAGTAATATGTATGCATCTGGTGGTTATCTTGTAGTAAGTGATGAGTATATGAATAATTATTTCGGTGAAGATGGCGGCAGTTATGGTGACTCAGTTATCAATATCAACTGTGATGATGCAGATGCAGTAAGTAATATCCTTGTAAATGATTACGACATAGATATTTCCAATATAGTTAATCTTGCACAGGAAAAAAGAGAGAATGACGGACTTGTTATGCTTGTATCAATATTCCTGTACGGATTTATAATAGTAGTATCACTTATAGGCGTTACCAACATTTTCAATACGCTTACAACAAGTATGGAATTAAGAAGCAGGGAATTTGCGATGTTTAGGTCTATAGGAATGACTGGCAGGGAGTTTAACAGAATGATAAGGCTTGAAAGTATATTCTATGGAAGTAAGTCACTTATAGGCGGTCTTATTCTTGGAAATGTGCTCTCATATATAATATATCTTGCACATGGTTCAGGCTCAGGAATGACATACAATATACCAGTGGCAGCCATAATAATATCAGTTGTGGCAGTTATCCTTCTGATATACTTTATAATGCAGTATTCGCTTATAAAGATAAAGCGCCAGAACATTATAGAAACTATAAGAGGTATAGAATAGTTGATTTTTTTAAATGTATTATATATAATTTCATAAGGAATTAACTACTATAATGGTAGGTAAAGGAGATATATATAATGCTGACACAATTTTCCAGAACAGAGTTATTGTTTGGTAAAGAAGCCATGGATAAGCTTGCACACTCAAGGGTAGCTGTATTCGGAATAGGCGGAGTGGGTGGCTTTGCCTGTGAAGCCCTGGTAAGAAGCGGCGTAGGTGCGTTTGACCTTATAGATGATGACAAAGTGTGCCTTACTAATCTTAACAGACAGATTATTGCGACAAGAAAGACAATCGGTAAGTATAAGGTTGATGTTATGAAAGAAAGAATGGAGGAGATTAATCCGGATGTTGATGTGCGTGTGCACAAGTGTTTCTTTCTTCCAGAAAATGCCGATGATTTTCCATTTGAGGAGTATGACTATATCATAGATGCGGTGGACACGGTAACTGCAAAGATAGCTATTGTTATGAAGGCACAGGAACTTGGTATTCCGGTTATAAGCAGTATGGGTGCAGGAAATAAGCTTGACCCTACAGCTTTCAGGGTTGCTGATATATATAAGACAAGAGTGTGTCCGTTAGCAAAGGTTATGAGACGTGAGCTTAAGAAAAGAGGCGTTAAGAAGCTTAAGGTCGTATATTCAGAGGAGCAGCCAACAAGACCAATAGAGGATATGGCTATAAGCTGCCGTACTAACTGTATATGTCCTCCGGGTGCAGCCCACAAGTGTACTGAAAGAAGAGATATTCCGGGAAGTACAGCATTTGTTCCATCGGTTGTAGGTCTTATAATAGCAGGAGAAGTTATTAAGGATATCGCGGGGAAGAATTAGTAAAAGTATTATAATAGCAGTCAGTAACTTGACTGCTATTTTTTTATATTATTGCATATTTTTATTGATTAATTGATTAAAAATTTATAAAATACAATTATAAATTCGTAAGTATATTCTATGATTATTAAGTGTGTCAAAAAGCTTCTATATGAAGTTAAGGCATGCTATTTATTATGCATAGAAGGTATGGAAAGAGGAGCAATGGCAGATAAGGGTAAGTCAGAAAACATAATTGAACTAAAAGACATATGCAAGGTGTATGATGATAACGGCTTTAAGGCTGTTGATAACTTTAACCTGCAGGTTAAACGCGGTGAATTCGTAACATTTCTTGGTCCGTCAGGATGTGGAAAGACGACAACATTAAGAATGATAGCGGGATTTGAGATGCCAACAAGCGGGCAGATACTCCTTAATGGAGAGGATATATCACAGCTTCCAGCCAATAAAAGACCTATTAATACGGTATTCCAGCGATATGCCCTTTTTCCACATATGAATATATATGACAACATAGCATTTGGACTTAAGCTTAAGAAGCTGCCAAAGGATGTTATAAGAAAGAAGGTTAAGAGAGTTCTTTCAATAGTCGACCTTGAAGGCTTTGAGGACAGAAAGATATCTACTCTTTCAGGCGGACAGCAGCAGCGAATAGCGATAGCAAGAGCGCTTGTCAACGAGCCTGAGATACTTATGCTTGATGAGCCGTTAGGTGCACTTGATTTAAAAATGCGTCAGGAAATGCAGCTTGAGCTTAAGCATATGCATGATGAACTTGGAATTACATTTATATATGTAACGCATGACCAGGAGGAGGCGCTTACTATGTCGGATAAGATAGTAGTGCTTTCAGAAGGAAAGATACAGCAGATAGGTACACCTGAGGATATATACAACGAGCCTCAGAATGCTTTCGTAGCTGATTTTATCGGTGAGAGTAATATTTTTAAGGGAATTATGACCGGTAATATGAAAGTCAGATTTTGCGGCGGTGAGTTTATGGGTATGGATGATATACCGGATGGAACACTTGTCGATGTTGTCGTAAGACCTGAGGACGTAATTATAACTAAGCCTGAGAACGGAACAGTAACAGGTGAGGTTACATCAGTTATATTCAAAGGTATGCATTATGAGGTTACAGTTGAGTCAGGCAAGTATGAGATGGTTATAAGAACTACCAGGTGTTATGCAGTTGGTGATAAGGTTGGTATGCAGCTTGAGCCGGACGGCATACATGTTATGGTTGCAGAAGACCATACAACAAGCTTTGTGACAAGCATTAATGCTGATTATACACTTGATTTTAACGGAAAGGTTATTAACTGCGACTTAACAAAGGTTATACCTAAGTCAAGTATGAGCGGCGGCATTCTTATTGATGAGAATAAGGAAAGCATAGATATCAGCAAGCTTAAGATAGTCGTATCTATACAGCCTTATGATATAAAAATGAGTGATGATATTGAGGAAGGTCTTGTATCAGGACGAATAATCAACCTTATATATAAAGGTGACCACTACAGTTATGTCATAAGAACTGAATACGGACATGACCTGATAGTTGATGATGAGTATCTGTGGAATATGGATGATACAGTCAGTCTTGTCATGCCGGAGGACAAGATGAAGTTCCAGTTAAAGAAGTAGCTGGTAAAAAAGTATTATGGATATTAGTTATAAAAAGTTATCTAAAAATTATAAAAAAGGATTAATAATATGGGTGGAGTTTTTTCAAGAAAACAGCTTGGTATTCCTTATGGAATATTTCTTATATTGTTTGTTGCTGCGCCACTTCTGGTATTGTTTTACTATGCATTTACAAATGGCTCAGGACAGTTTACACTTGGTAATCTTAGCGGATTTTTTACAGACCCTAACACACTTGGAACACTTGTATACAGCCTTGTGTTAGCAGTCGTTGTAACTATAGTATGTCTTTTAGTGGCTTACCCTGTGGCATACATACTTGCACAGAGTAACCTTAAAAGAAAGTCAGTTATACTTATGCTTTTTATTCTTCCAATGTGGATTAACTTTACATTAAGGATTACAGCACTTAAAGAAGTACTTTCACTTATAGAAGGCAATCTTGCATTTTATCCATTCATCAATACAGTGATAGGTATGACATATGATTTCCTTCCATTTATGATACTGCCATTGTATACAGTGCTTGATAAGATGGATAAAAGTGTCATAGAAGCGGCGGCTGATCTTGGAGCGAATAATTTCCAGACATTTGTCAAGGTTATACTTCCTCTGTCGGTTCCGGGAATTGTGAGCGGAGTATCAATGGTATTTCTTCCAGCGATGACTAACTATGTCGTGCTAGATATGCTTTATAACAGTACATATATTATGGGTAGCCTTATCGGAAGTTACTTCAGCGCATACGACTGGCACAATGGTTCTATGATAGCGCTTATACTTCTTGTAATCATATGCGTTGTGAGTCTTGTATCAGCAGAGGATTCAGACAGCACAGGACGTAAGTTATAAAGTTTATAGTGTATACACAGAATGGAGAAGTTATGTTGAAAAAATGTATCAAGTATGCAGTTATCTGCCTTGTTCTTATATTTATGTATGTTCCAATTCTTATACTTGCGGTGTATAGTTTTACGGATGCACCAAATATCGGACCTATACATGGATTTTCGTTACAGAATTATATAACACTTTTTACAACAGAAGAGCTGCGGGATATGATAACGGGCTCTATTATGCTTGCACTTGGAAGTGCAGTGCTTGCAACTATATTAGGAACTACAGGTGCTATCGGCGCATTTTATTCTGGAAAGCGTGTAAAGAGTACTATTTCAGTACTTAATCAGGTTCCAGTTGTAAATGCAGATGTAGTTACAGGTTTTTCGCTCTGTATATTACTTGTAGTTGTATTTGGAATAAGTAAGGATACATATCTGCCTTTAGTTGCAGGACATGTAGTGCTTAGTGCGCCGTTTGTATATCTTGCGGTTATGCCTAAGTTAAAGCAGATGGACCCAAGCCTTTATGAGGCAGCTCTTGACCTTGGGGCAACACCTTTTTATGCGCTTATACATGTGATTATTCCACAGTTGGCATCAGGTATATTATCAGGCTTTGTCATGGCGGTAACTTTATCGCTTGATGATTATTTTATTGCGACATACACGAAGCCGGCTACATTTGATACTATAAGTACTTATGTTGTAAATGCAACAAAAGGTTCGCAGACACAGATTAAAACAGCACTCTGGGCTCTTTCAACAATTATATTTTTATTTGTTGTGATTATCGAGGTTGTTATGAATTTTGCACCTGTTGGCGGTAAGAAGGAGGCAAAGGATGAGTAAGGATTGTGGTAAATTCAGGCATATAGCTGGTGTGTGTACATCAGTTGTGCTTGCAGGTATATTTACAGTAAGCTCAGTACTTGCTGGAATACATATGACAGGCGATGACAAAAGCATTTTTTCACCAGTTACTGTCAGTGCTGCCGATAACAGTGAGATAACGCTTAAGATATGTAACTGGGAAGAGTATATAGATGAAGGCGGCTGGGATGAGTCCGAAACTATCGACCTTGAAAGTGGCGATATCAGGGGAGTGAATTCTATGGTTGAGGATTTTGAGGAGTGGTACTATAAGACCTATGGCAAAAAGGTCAAGGTTGAGTACAGCTGTCTTGGAACTAATGAGGAGCTTTATAATATGCTTACTCTTGGTGATGAGTATGATCTTATATGTCCGTCTGAATATATGTTTATGAAGCTTATGGCAGAGGGCTGGCTTGAGCCTTACTCAGAGCAGTTTTATGACAAGAGCATCAAAGAAAACTACTATGCAAAGGGTGTTTCTCCATTTATTAAGAAAATATTTGACGATAATAAGATAAATGGTGAGTCGTGGAGTAAGTATGCGGCAGGTTATATGTGGGGCGTTACAGGCATTGTATACAATCCTGAGGAAGTGACTAAAGAAGAAGCCTCAACATGGACTATTATTAATAATGACAAGTTCAGAAGAAGAATAACTATCAAAGATAATGTAAGAGATTCAATGTTTGCGGCAATAGGAGCAGTCAAGGCAGACAAGCTTACAGACCCTTCATTTGTAAGTCAGCCGGATTATAAGGAAAAGCTGGCTGAGGAAATGAATGATACTTCAGATGAAGCTATTGAAAGTGTTCAGGAGTATCTGCAGAAGGCAAAGGATAATGTGTATTCCTTTGAAACTGACAGCGCCAAGGTTGATATAGTGAATGGCAGGGTAGGTGCAAGCTACCAGTGGTCTGGTGATGCCGTGTATACAATAGGGCAGGCGGCTGAGTCAGATATGCAGTTAAGCTTTGCAGTTCCTAAGGAAAGTACTAACATTTACTTTGATGGCTGGGCTATGTTAAAGTCAGGTATCAACGGCGATGAAGAGAAAAAGCAGGCGGCAGAAAGCTTTGTTAATTTCGTTTCTATGCCTGAAAATGCTGTGAGAAATATGTACTATATCGGATATACATCTGCTATTTCCGGTGGTGACAGCAGTGTTATATATGATTATGCCAAGTGGAATTATGGATATGATTCTATAGTTGAAGAAACAGGTGAAGAGCAGGAAGAAGCTGAATACTCACTTGGTTATTTCTTCTCTGGCATATCAGATGATAAGAATTACACATTTAAGACAACAAAGGATGAAACAGAAGGACAGCTTTTTGCACAGTATCCAACAGATGATATTATGGGAAGAAGTGCTGTTATGCAGTACTTTGATACAGACAGGACAGCTAAGATTAACCAGATGTGGATTAATGTAAGATGTTTTAATATCCATAAGGTTCCAGTGTGGGTGTGGCTCGTAACATGTACAGTGATAATTGTGCTTGCAGTACTTAAGATTGTGAGCGTTGTAAGGAAACGCAGGGAAATATAATGATGTAAGATAATAACTAAAACAGTGTTTATCCTGATATAATGGGCGCAAAAGAAAAGGAAGCGGCTGCAAAGCAGCCATTTCCAGTTTTTTCCCATTCCACGCTCTATATAGTAGAAGGGTCCGCCAAGGCTGTGTCCGTCTTTAGTTATAACACGGTATTTGACAGCTAAAAGACCTTCTGAATACTTAGTTGCCATTCCAAAGAATGCGGTTACAACCATCCAGAATAAAGCACCAAAGCTTGATATTTCACCATCACCGGCATCTTCGTTACATTCTGATACATCGGTGAGTGGCAAAATTTACTTTTGACACTTACATCATATATATTAAATATTATTCATTTTCTTCTTTATCAACAACCTTGATAATATTCTTCTTCCACATAATTCTTGAAGAAATAATAGCAACAGGAAGCATAAAAAGTATGAGGAAACCAACCATACCAAAAAGAGATGAACCTGTTGTTATACGTGTGATGAGTGAAAGAACAGTAATAATAATAAGTACAGGAACAACACCCATAACACCATTCTTAACGACTTTCTTACCAGAGCTTGTGCTTGAGAACAGACCAAGAGTAAGTGAACCAAACAGAGCCGGTATTAAGTAATTAGAGGCAGTTTTTACGGCAGGAAGCTCAAATATAGGACTTATCCATGCACTAAGGAGTGCAGCAAGTGCAAGAATAATAATAGTCATAATAGAGCATACAGATACTGCAACAGAAGCGATTGCCTCACCTTCTGGTGTATTGGCTTCTTTCTTGGCAAGTTTCATCGCATTGATGGCGCATGGAAGCTTAAGGTTCATAATATTACCAGTTATAAATGTAAGATATGAAGAAGCACCAAGTATAGGAGTATAGCTTATTGCTTCTGAGAAGCCGACAGGGATATAAACCATAAGAATACTTATAGTACTTACATTAATTACGTCCTTGATGGTTGGTATGCTGTCATAGAATGAAAGTACAACAAATGGAACGGCAACCATATAGATTAATGCTATGAGAGTTCCGACACGGCCCCACTTGTGAGCCCATATCTGAAATGAATCAGTAAGTGTAATTTTATTGGAAGTTTTTTTGCTCATAGGAAATCCTCCTTTTAAATATTTTTGAGATTTTGTGCTCTATCATACCTGTAGATTTTATAATTTATAAGCATTTTATTTTTGTTCTATATATCTGGCTTTTGAAACCAACATTATTTTAATGATTACAGAAATAACTTACACCAGTATATAGATGAAATCATACCGCCAATCATTGAAAATGCCATGATAAAGTTATTAAGCCATCCAAGCTTAGGCTTCTTTGCAAGTATTCCAAGAACAACTGCGATGACAAGACCTGTAAGCATAACAGCCGCCTGCACAGTATCACCAATTAAAAGGACAGGAATATATACAGCGAATAAGCAGAGCATAAAGCAGCCGCTTAATACATATTTCCATGTGTTTGTGCTATTGTCAGACTTGCTTACACTCATAGAGAGCTTCTTTCCAAGTGGAAGGAGGATAAAGAAGCCGCTTAACATACCAACACTCATAAGAATCATAACGACACCAAACTGCTGTCCGGTGGCATTTTCTAGCATTTCAGCACTGCTTGAAAATCCGATAGCCGATGCTACTGAGCTTGATATAAGTGATTCATATGATAAAGAACCGATAACTGATAATCTCCACCAGCTCCATACAGTTCCAAGAACGGATATTAAAGCAAATAGTCCGACAACGATTGACAAGCTTGGAACAATAGAGAATACAAGGCTTGATTTAATAACATTTTTAAGTGTTTCCTTAGTTATGCCAAGCTCAAGACAGTGGTTATAAGCTTTTTTTAAGTAAATAAGAGAAAAAACTACAATATAAAGTAGTCCAATAATTACCATAATAAGTAAGAGCGGACTTGTGATAATATCTTTCATAGTTGCCATATAAGCCCCCATTTCTGCATTATTATGCAAGGTGTGTTGTAAGATAAGTTAAAATGTAATTACTTGTGTTCCTCAAGCCATCTCATGGCTGTATAAGCATATACTGCGCTGCCTTCTGATAAGATAGCTTCGTCAAACTTAACCTTAGGGTGGTGCTGTGGGTAACAATAACCATCCTGAGGTGTTCCAGCGGCGAGTGCAAACATAATAGATGGAACTTTCTGGCTCACATATGCGAAGTCTTCACTTCCAGTACTTTTAGAAGCTTTTCCACCACCAGACATAGCATTAAGCTGTGCTGCTGTAAATGTCCTTGATGGACCAAGCAGTTCATTAAGGTACTTTGCGCTGCATGTGGCGAGGTCTGGATTATTAAGAAGGCAGGGACATCCGCTTCCATATGTAACAGATGCACTTCCACGGTAAGCACTGGCTATATTGGAAGCAATATCAGACACACGCTGTTTGATATAGGAACGGGTTTCCTCATCATAAGTACGGATAGTTCCGCTCATATGTGCAGTATCAGGTATAACATTGGCAGCATTACCAGCATTGATAGTTCCGATAGTGATAACCGCATCATCCGAAAGACCTAATTCCCTTGAATTGATTTCTGAAAGACCAGTTATAATATGTGCTGCGATTGTGACAGGGTCGACACCATTATTAGGCATAGAACCATGACAGCCCTTTCCCTGAATATCAATATATAAATAATCGGCTGCTGGAGCACTAACACCTCCATCACAGGAAATGACTGTACCAGCAGGAATAGGAAGACCTGCCATAACATGAATCATCATAGCTGCATCAACATCTGGTGAATTGAGCACACCGGCATTTATCATATCGTCAGAGCCTTCAAATATTTCCTCAGCAGGCTGGAACATAAGCTTTACAGTTCCTTCTATCTCATATTCGTGTGACTTTAAAAGGCGTGCGGCACCAAGCATCATAGTTGTATGCATATCATGTCCGCAGGCGTGCATTTTCCCATTATCTGATGAAAAAGGTACATCGGACTCTTCTTTTATAGGAAGAGCATCCATATCCCCTCGTATAAGAAATACCTTACCAGACTTTTTCTTGCCGGCAAGTGCGATTATACCGGACTTACCACACATAACAGGTTCGTAACCCATGGCAATGAGTTCTTTTCTAACATATTCAGTAGTATTCTTTAAGTCAAAGCCAGTTTCAGGATGTGAATGCAGATATCGTCTTGTCTGTACAAGCTGTTCCTGATAGGCGGCGGCTTCCTGTAATATATTATTTGTTATCATAAGCAACCTCCTTATTCAATATGTGAATTCAAATAATAAAAAAAGCGAAGATACCATTCTCATTCGTGGCATCTTCGCTACAAATAGCAATGTTATCAGTGTTTTTAACATTTGTCAACATAATAAAAAAAAGAATTTTCACACAAATGCTTAAAAAAATAAAAAATGACAAAAAATTGAAAAATGGGGATTGACATCAAAAAAATCAGATGATAAACTGACCGCATAAAATTTCAAACCAATCGGATGATAAGTTCGGGAGAGGATATGCTTTAAGCATAACGCCGAAGGGGCAGCCGCAGAAAACTCTCAGGCAAAAGGACCGGACTTTGACGAAACTCTGGAGAGCAAAGGGGCACCGAAGAAGGAAATCTTTCAGGTTGATAAGACAGAGGCGCATCGGGGTCAGAATGTGAATTCTGATTTTGATACGCCTTTTTTATATACTTTGCACTTTAAGAATTCACAGTAATAAAGTGAAACTGCATTATATTTATGTTGGAGGAAATGTTTTATGGATATAAGCATATTTGATGTATTAGGACCAGTTATGATAGGTCCATCAAGTTCACATACAGCAGGCGCAGCAAGGCTTTCAAGAAGTGCAAGAGAGATTGTAAAAGGTGATATAGCACATATATCTTTTGGATTATATGGCTCATTTGCTGAGACATATAAAGGGCACGGAACAGACAAGGCACTGCTTGCCGGGGCTTTAGGACTTAAGGAAGATGATGAAGGAATTGTCAATGCTTATGAATTAGCCAGACAAAGAGGTATGGAATATGACTTCTATAAGGCTGAACTTAATAATGTGCATGAGAATACAGTTAAGATGACTATTAAAAAGAAGGATGGAAGCGTAACGGATATAATCGGTTCGTCCATAGGCGGAGGACAGATATTAATTACAAGTATAGACGGATATGAGATGGAGCTTTCATTACAGTGCCCGACAATAGTTATTATGCAGTATGACAGAAAGGGACTTGTTACACAGATATCTGGTATTATGACAAGACATAATATAAATATAGCTAATATGAAGCTTATACGAAAGGGAAAAGGTGATATCGCCTGCTGTATTATAGAAACAGATGAAACAATACCAGAGGATGTAGAGGTAAGCATACAGAACAATATTAATGTCGTGTATGCAAGAGTAATCAATATACAGTAAACGGAGGAAAAATATATGTATGGCAGTATAAAAGAATTAACAGAGCTTGCAAAAAAAGAGTCCGTTCCAGTATGGAGGATAATATTAGATACAGAGATGAAAATAACTGAATATTCTGAGGAACAGGTATACGATAAGTTAGATAAACGCTATGAAGTTATGTACAAGTCAGTACATAAGGCATTACAGGAGCCACAGGTTATAACAGGTAATCTTATAAGTGGCAGTGCTAAAAAGCAGTATGAGTATAGTGAGCAGCAGGATACCTTAGGAGGCTTCCTGATTAATCATATAATGGCACTTGCACTATCAGCAAGTGAAGTAAATGCATCGATGGGAAAAATATGTGCAGCGCCTACAGCAGGTTCCTGTGGGATACTCCCCGCTGTAATTATCGGTGTGTCAGAGCATTATGGGCTTTCAAGGAAAGACACTCTTAATGGGCTGCTCACAGCTTCTGGAATCGGAACAGTTGTTATAAATAATGCAACTGTATCCGGTGCGGAGGGTGGATGTCAGGCAGAATGTGGTGTTGCGGCGGCTATGGCTGCAGCAGCCGTTGTACAGATGAGGGGAGGTACACCAGATATGATAGGAGATGTTATCTCTCTTACACTCATGAACTGTATGGGGCTTATATGTGACCCTGTAGCAGGGCTTGTACAGGTTCCCTGTGCACAAAGAAATGCATCACAGGCTGTTAATGCCATAACAAGTGCAGATATGATACTTGGAGGTATGACTATTCCTATTCCAGCAGATGAGGTAATAGGTGCTATGTATAATGTAGGAAGACAGTTACCAGTGGAATTAAAGGAAACAGCACTTGGTGGAATTGCAGCAACTCCTACAGGAAAGCATATCAGAGAGAAAATATTCAAGTGATATATATAAGTATATGTAACAGAACATCTACTTATTTATATAACGATACCAGGGTCAAAAGGTCTAAACCCACATGAGCTTGCTCATAGGTGGGTGAATGACCTTGGGACCCGCCCCAATATGAGCATAAAAGTGGGATGATAGTCCCACGATATGCGAATATTGGGGTGGATTGTGAGAGTGCGTAGCACGGAACAATCCGTAGGTATCATAGTTGTGGGTTTTTGCCACATTAAAAAAATAAGAAAGTGAGGAAATAATTATGGTATCAGAGATTATGAAATTATTAGCACAGGCAGATGGAGAAGTTGGAGGTGCTATATTAAAGGAATATGAGCGTCAGAGCAGAAATCTTGAATTAATAGCTTCAGAAAATATCGTATCAGAAGCAGCGATGCTTGCTATGGGAAGTGTACTTACTAACAAGTATGCAGAAGGATATCCGGGAAAGAGATATTATGGTGGATGTGAAAATGTTGATGTAATTGAAAATCTTGCAATAGAAAGAGCCAAGGAGCTGTTTGGCTGTGATTATGTCAATGTACAGCCACATTCAGGCGCACAGGCTAATATGGCAGTTCAGTTTGCTGTACTTCAGCCGGGTGATACCATAATGGGTATGAACCTTGACCAGGGCGGACATCTTACACATGGTTCACCAGTTAATATGTCTGGAAAGTACTTCCATGTAGTACCATATGGTGTAGATGAGAACGGATATCTTGATTATGATGAGATGAGAAGACTTGCACTTGAATGTAAGCCTAAGATGATTATAGCAGGTGCAAGTGCTTATGCGAGAACAATAGATTTTAAGAAGTTCAGGGAAGTTGCAGATGAGGTAGGTGCTGTACTTATGGTAGATATGGCTCATATTGCAGGTCTTGTAGCAGCAGGACTTCATCCAAGCCCAATCCCATATGCAGATGTTGTCACAACAACAACTCATAAGACTTTAAGAGGACCTAGAGGTGGTATGATTCTTGCTAATAAGGAAGCCGCTGAAAAGTTTAACTTTAACAAGGCTATATTCCCAGGAATACAGGGAGGACCTCTTATGCATGTCATAGCTGGCAAGGCAATATGTCTTGGTGAAGCTCTTAAGCCTGAATTCAAGGCATATCAGGAGCAGGTTGTCAAGAATGCAAAGGCATTATCAGCAGCACTTATAGATGAAGGCTTTGATATATTAACAGGTGGTACAGATAACCATCTTATGTTAGTTGACCTTAGAAATATGGATATAAGTGGTAAAGAATTACAGAACAGATGTGATGAGGCATATATTACACTTAACAAGAATACAGTACCTAATGACCCTAGAAGTCCATTTGTAACATCTGGCGTAAGAATAGGAACACCAGCAGTTACAACAAGAGGTATGGTTGAGTCAGATATGAAAGAGATAGCACATCTTATACATATGGTTGCAACAGATTATGATGCAAAGGCTGATGAAGTAAGAGAACAGGTAAGGGCAATATGTGGTGCACATCCTATATATCAGTAAATAAAGATGTTAATATAAAGAAAAGAGGATAATGTATGAAGTCAGATATTAAAATAGCACAGGAGGCTGTACTTGCTCCCATCGGGGAGGTTGCTGCAAAGCTTGATATTAAAGAAGATGAATTAGAATGTTATGGAAAATATAAGGCTAAACTTTCTTCGGATATATGGGAAAGAGTAAAAGACAACAAGGATGGAAAGCTTATACTTGTGACTGCCATCAATCCAACTCCCGCAGGTGAAGGAAAGACTACAACAAGTGTAGGACTTGGAGAAGCATTTAACAGACTCAACAAGAAAGCAGTCATAGCATTAAGAGAGCCTTCACTTGGACCTTGTTTTGGAATAAAAGGAGGCGCAGCAGGCGGCGGATATGCGCAGGTAGTTCCAATGGAGGACTTAAATCTGCATTTTACAGGAGATTTTCACGCTATTACATCTGCCAATAACCTTTTGGCAGCACTGCTTGATAATCATATACAGCAGGGAAATATATTAGGAATAGACCCTGAAAGAATTGTATGGAAGCAATGAAGCTTCTCTTACAGAAAAGATTGAAACAATAGCTGAAAAGATATATGATGCTGACGGTGTTGAGTATGATACACAGGCCGTAAAACAGCTTAAGAGGCTTACAGAGCTTGGATTTGGCAGTTTTCCTGTATGTATGGCAAAAACTCAGTTCTCATTCTCAGATGACCCAAAGCTTTTAGGCCGTCCAGAGAACTTTAAAATTCACGTCAGGGAAGTATATGTGTCAGCAGGAGCAGGTTTTGTTGTAGTACTGACAGGTTCAGTTATGACCCTTCCGGGACTTCCTAAGAAACCGGCAGCTTATGGCATTGATGTTGACGATAATGGAGTTATAACAGGATTATTCTAAAGGTTATGCGCAAAATGCGTGGAAATGAGGATTAGTATGGAAGAATTAAGAGGATTACCAGTTGCCAATGCAATTAATGAAAAGCTTATCGAACAGATAAAAGATATGGATGTATTACCACAGCTTGCAATAATCAGAGTTGGCGAACGTCCTGACGACTGCGCATATGAACGTGGCGCAGTAAAGAAAATGGAAAAAGTGGGTGTACGCTGTAAAACGTATACATTTGCTGCTGATATTGATAATGAAACATTTCAGAAAGAGTTCGATAAGATTAATACAGATGATGATATAGATGGAATTCTTGTGTTAAGACCGCTTCCTAAGCAGCTAGATGAAAGAGCTGTTGAAATTAAGATTGACCCACGGAAAGATTTGGATGGGATATCTCCTATTAACCTTGCAAGAGTGTATGCAGGTGATGAAAGCGGTTATGCACCTTGTACAGCAGAGGCGGTCATTGAAATGCTTGACTATGCGGGTATTGATATTAAGGGAAAGCGTGTGACTGTAGTTGGAAGAAGTCTTGTTATAGGCAAACCTGTCACTATGCTGCTTATGAGAAGAAATGCCACTGTAACTGTGTGTCATACCAAGACTGTTGATATGAAGGAATGTTGCAGGAATGCAGAGATACTTGTTGCGGCTGCTGGCTGTGCACATATGATAAAACCGGATTATGTGTCAGAAGGTGCAGTTGTTATTGATGTTGGAATAAATGTTGATGAAGCTGGCAATCTTTGTGGTGATGTGGATTATGATGGCATAAAAGATATTGCAGCTATAGCAACACCTGTACCCGGCGGTGTAGGTTCAGTCACAACATCAGTGCTTGCAAAGCATCTTGTGAGGGCTGCGAAGCTTAGAGGTTAGTAAATATTAAAGTGTAAAAAATTCTCCTGTGTGCATTATTAAATATGCATATGGGAGGATTTTTTGGATTATACAGTTTATTGTCAGAAATTAGGGAGGGTTTAGAACAATTTTTAAATATATAGAAAGAATATATATTGTCATTTATATATTTTTTTGATATAATAATTATAACTTTATCAGAGTAGAGTGTAGAAGTTAAGAAGACATTTATAATATAATGATGAATATTGTCGTACAGGTGTGAATGACTTTTTGACAGTGACATCATAACGCAGCAGTCAACATATGACACAGCATACAGAACGGAGAGAAACTTATGAAAAAAGGCAAGTGGTATATTGTTAGTTTATTTGTAGTATTATGTATATTGCTTAATCTGGCAGGAAAGTGCGCGTCTCAATGGTTTAATCTGCCATTGTGGCTTGACTCACTGGGGACAGTTGCGGCTACTTATGTGTGTGGACCGGTGTGTGGTGTTATTGTCGGAGTTACTCTTAATATTGTTTATTCTATAATATATTCGTGGACATATGTGTGTTATGCCATAGTCAGTGCCTCAATAGCAGTTGTCGCAGGTATATGCATCAGTAAGGATTATATGAAAACGCTGCTTGGTGCGCTTACTGCAAGTTTCTATATAGCACTTGTTTCGTGTGCTATTTCCGTGATTTTTAATTATGCATTTTTTAATGGTTATACAAGTAATGTATGGGGAGATGGAGTTATCGACTCTCTTTTAAGAATAGGTTTTAACAGCTTTTTAAGCCATGTTGCAGGACAGTTTTATATAGATTTTCTTGATAAGGTCATAACGATGCTTGTGCTATATATATTTGTAAGATTTGATAAGGACAGGAACAGGTTTGATAAAAGGGTAATGACAGCCTGTGCGTATATTGGTTTATCAGTTATAGCTGCTGGGCAGATTATTATAAGTGCTTCGTCTGTTGGTGTGCAGGCGGCTTATAATGACAGACAGAATAATATTAATATAGAAGAAACACCGGATTACAATTCATATATACAGACAGTGTATGGAAGAGAGAACGGCATACCGGGAGGCTGTGCCAATGATATAGTACAGACTAATGATGGAATATTATGGATAGGTACTTATGGCGGATTATACAGATACAATGGCACAGAGTTTGTATGGATGGATGAGTATGACTCTGTAAGGACAGTTAACTGCCTGTACATAGATGAAGAGGGCAGACTGTGGATAGGAACTAATGATGATGGTTTATCTATTATGATTAATGAAACCGTTGTAAATGTTGTATCAGAAAAAGATGGTCTGCCAGCAGACACCGTAAAATGCATAACGCAGGGCGCAGATGGTGATTATTATATAGGAACTACGGGTGCTATGTCTGTTGTTTCGATGTCTGGTGGCCTTTCAGTTAAAAGTATTATAGATAATATAACTTATGCTGTCAGTGCAGACTCCGATAAGAATGGTAATGTAGCGGTTGTCAGTGATAATGGAAAGCTTAGTATTGTAAAAAAAGATACAGTCATATCCGATTATAGTGCCATAGATGGAAGTAATTATACGACATGTTCATTTGACGAAGATGGAATACTTTATGCCGCAACATCAAGCGGCAATATAGATAAGTATAAGGTGGATAATGGAATTCTTACATTCAGTGAAAGTGTAAGCTGTCATGAGCTTAATAATATAAATAAGTTACAGTTTATAGATAGTGCTTTTACAAGAGGGGAAACGCTTTTTGTGTGTGCAGATAATGGCATAGGTTATTATGATGCAAAGGGTGAATTAATAAATATAGACACAGGTGATTTTAACAGTTCTATAGACCATATGACAGCGGATTATCAGGGAAATCTTTGGTTTACATCATCAAGGCTTGGACTGCTCAGATTAAGCAGGTCATCATTTACGCAGCTTAAATATGTACAGAATACTGAAAGCTCAGTTGTGAATTCAGTATGTAAATGGAATGGAAGATATTATATAGGTACAGACAGCGGACTTGCAGTCACGCTGGCAGAAGGCAGTGAAAATGTAAATGTGGGTATCGAAACACAGAATATTGACAGTTCTGTAAATGAGCTTGTTAATGTGCTTGATAATGTAAGAATAAGATGCATAACTACTGACAGTAATAATAATATGTGGATATGTACAACAGGAAGCGGAGTATATGAGCTTACATATAGTGGAGAGATTATAAAGTATGATAAAGATAATGGCCTTAATGGAAACAGATACAGGACTATAACAGAGTTAAGCGATAATACTATGCTTGCAGCAGGAGACGCAGGTCTTAGTTTTATAAAAAATGAAAGCGTTATCTATAATATAGGCTCTGCCATGAAAAACAGCAAAGTGTTATGCACACTTGAAGCTGATATATCCGGATATGGCAGAGTAATACTTGCAGGAACGGATGGTAATGGAATAGAAGTTATACGTGATGGAGTTATAACAGATAACTATGGCAAGGATGATGGTCTTAGTTCAGAAGTTATACTAAGAATGGTGAAGGACAGTTCTGGTGAAGGAATATTTGTGGTTACGAGTAACAGCCTGTGTTATATGGATAATACAGGTGCTGTAAGAATACTGGATAACTTTCCTTATTATAATAATTATGACATAGTTGTTGGAAATGATGATGACCTTTTTGTGCTTGGTTCTGCCGGAATATATGTGGTAGATAAGACAGACTTGCTGTCAGGTAAAAGTCTTGAATATAAGCTGCTTAATGGCGATTGTGGTCTTGAAAAGGCGCTTACGCCTAATGCGTGGAATTATATTGATGAAAATAATAATCTGTATATGTCAACTGATGAAGGAGTGGTGAGTGTTAATCTTAATGATTACACTACTAATATAAGGTCATACCGTATACAGATGAAGTCAGTTAAAATAGACGGCGAGCGCCTGAGGGTAAAAAGAGGAGAAGATATATATATTGACAGCGGGGCACATATGATAGAGATATTTCCGGAGATTATTAATTATTCTGTCAATACTCCATATGTAAGTATATATCTTGAGGGATATGATACTGAACCAAGGACAGTGCTGCAAAGTGATATGTCTAATATAGTATATATGAATATACCAGTTGGTACATATACATTTTATCTTTCAGTTCTTGATGAAAAGGGAAAAGTGCCAATAGTTGAGAATACTTATACAATCATAAAAAGAGCAGAAATATATGACAACTGGTGGTTTAAGGTGTATATGGTTGGCGTATTTGCACTTGCCGTTGCATACCTTACATGGATAATATTCCATACACAGATTAAAAGAATGCTGGATTTTCAGAAAAAAGAGCTGGAATTCGTTAAAAAGCAGCTTGAGATGGGCAATGAAACGGTTATAACCATAGCAAGGACGGTTGATGCAAAGGATGTCAATACAAGTAAACATTCACTGAGAGTATCAGAATATTCAGTCCTTATAGCCAAAGAGCTTGGATACAGTGACGAGGAGTGTGAGAATTTACGAAAGGCAGCATTACTTCACGATATAGGAAAGATAGGTATTCCTGACAGAATACTTAACAAACCTGAAAGGCTTACGGATGAGGAGTACGCTGTTATGAAATCGCATGTTGAAAAAGGAGCAGAGATACTTAAAAGCTTTACACTTGTTAATCATGTTGAAGAAGGAGCGCTGTATCATCATGAAAGATATGACGGCAAAGGATATATGCACGGGCTTAAGGGTGAAGAGATACCTCTTAATGCAAGGATTATCGGTATAGCAGATGCATTTGATGCCATGACAGCTAACAGAGTGTATAGAAAGAAGCTTGATAAGGATTATGTGTTAGGTGAGATAAGGAGAGGAAGCGGAACACAGTTTGACCCTAAGCTTGTTGATATAATGCTAGGACTTATTGAAAGCGGTATGATAGATATTGATAATCTGTATAAGGATGGTGAAGCTGATGAAGATAAGTAATATTAAAGGCATATTTAGTAAAATGCTGTCTTATACAGTAAAAAGAGAGTTCATAATAACCCTTATGACGTGTATTGCAGCAAGTATCATCATAGGCGTATATATGGTCTATTCAAGAAAGGATGAGGATAAGAGCATTAAGGTAGGGATAATATATGTTGGTGATGCGAGTACAGCTTATACAGATAATTTTATAGAGGCACTTGCGGATATTAAAGAAGAATATGGCGATAAGGTTGAAGTTATGCCTATGTATAATGTTGCCGAAGGTACAGAGAGGGAATATCTTGAAGAGCTTGTAAATGCTGGCTGTGACCTTATATTTTCAACAAGTTATAACTATGGCATTACAACTAAGGAAATAGCTGGTAAGTATCCGGATGTCCAGTTCTGTATGGCAACCTGTTCTAATGCCAATGAAGAGCCTTATCTTGACAATTATCACACATTTATGGGTGCTATATATGAGGGAAGATATGCTGCTGGTGTGGCGGCCGGCATAAAGTTAAAGGAGCTTATAGATGCAGGAATAATTACAGAAAATGAGGCTAAGATAGGTTATGTAGGAGCGTATCCATATGCAGAGGTCATATCGGGGTATACAGCATTTCTGCTTGGAGCAAGGTCAGTGGTAAGCCAGACCACTATGACGGTAAAGTATACATACAAATGGAATGATTACCGTACAGAAAAGAAATACGCAAGAGAGCTTATAGATGAACATTGTATTATTATATCACAACATTCAGATACAGCGGGACCGGCTACTGCGTGTGAGGAAACGGCATCTGATGTACCGGTTTTTAATGTAAGTTATAACCAGAGTATGCTTGATGTAGCGCCAACCACTTATCTTACAGGCTGTAAGATTAACTGGAAGCCATATATGAAGGCTGCGGTTGATGCAGTTCTTAATGGAAATGTTATTGAGAAGAATATCGAAGGCAATATAAATGGCAATGATGTGGGGGCAGGCTTTGATGAAGGCTGGGTTTCCATGCTTGAGTTTAATGATATTGTTGTTGCAGATGGTACCAAAGAGGCAGTTGAGAGTGTTATTGAGCAGCTTAATAAGGGAAAGCTTACTGTATTTAAGGGCGATTACATCGGTGTAAAGCAGGATAATCCACAGGATACAATAGATTTAAGGGATGGTTATATAGAAAATAAGGATAGTTCGGCACCGACATTCGATTATATATTAAAAGATATTATTACGATAGAATAATTTGGAAAACATTTGACAATAGTATCTTAGATGTGATAAAATACGCAAGCTTTAAATGGTTTTATTGGAAACGACACATCCTCCGGATGATAACGAACAACACATAAAGTATTGAATATGTTAAAAGTTATCATTAAAGGAGGATTTTTTTATGCCAAAAAACAAATTTCAGGATGTAGTATTCACAATTATTATGGCAACTATTATGGTTTATGGAATGGTTGTTTATAATGTAGCCCTCAACACAGGTACAGTTGATGGAACAACTTTTATCGCAGCAGCGCACGAATTACCTATAATGGTGCCAGTAGCTTTCATACTTGAATTCTTTATAGTAGGAAAGATAGCAAAGATGCTTGCATTTACAGTTATGAAGCCAACAGACAGACCACAGTTTATCACATATGCAATATCAATATGTATATGCTGCATTATGTGTCCGATTATGAGCCTTGTTGCAACAATCCTTTTCAAAGAGCCATCTTTTGGAATGTGGATTAAGACATGGGCTATGAACTTCCCAATGGCAATACTTTACCAGATGTTCTACTGTGGACCACTTGTAAGACTTATATTCAGAGCTATATTTGTAAGAAAAGGCAGCACACAGGAAGAGACAGAAGTAGCTTAGGAATTAATTAACAATTTAATATAAATATTATGTAGACACAGCGTATTAGACAGATTGTTATACGCTGTGTTTTTGTATGTTTTAATTTTATATTATTTTATAAAACTATAGTTCTGGTTGTTAAAATATATTAATATTTACTACATAGTGTCATTTATTTATTAAATGCAGAAGTTGTTAGAGATGTAAGTTGATTTTTATAGTTAATAATAATTACAAAAGAATATGGAGGAATAAGGTATGTCAGTAGCGGGAGTAAGTTCTAATAATACATATAATTCTGGTGGTATGTCATATGCTGCAACTGCTAAAACAGATAAAAAGAAAAAGCTGTTCACTATCTTATGCAGGAGAAAAGCATAACAACTATGCCAAGTATGACAAGGATAACACCAGTTGCGCGGTTGAGTGTCTTTGGAGTGGCTTTATTTGCAAATACAGCGGCAATTCTTGCCCATATAAATGTAAATACAATACATAATATCCACACAGTTATATCAGGAATTCCGCCAATCGCAAAGTGTGATACAGCACCTGTAAATGCTGTAAATGCCATAATAAATACGCTTGTTCCTACAGCAGTTTTAAGTTCATATCCAAGTACGGAAGTAAGAATAAGTAACATCATCATACCGCCTCCAGCACCGATGAAGCCGCATATAAAGCCAATTAATACGCCGCACACAACTGACTGAATGGCACGTTTCTTAGCTGATACGCTCTCCATAGCTTCCTTTGTAGTCATAACAGGTCTTACGATGAATTTAATTCCAAGAAGAAATGTCATAAATACAGAGAAGTTACCCATTGTTGTTGAAGGAACAAGGCTTGATACATAGCTTCCAACAACTGTGAATATAAGAACACTGACCATCATAATAAGTCCGTTTTTAATGTCAAGGTTCTTATTTTTTCCATATGTATAAGCTGATATGGCGCTGGCAAGCACATCAGAAGAAAGTGCGATACCGACAGCCATATAAGGCTCCATTCCTAAAAATGTGATAAGCATAGGGCTGATTACGGCAGCGGCGCTCATACCAGCAAATCCGGTACCAAGTCCGGCTCCCATACCAGCAAAAAATGTTACAGCAATAATTAATAATATTGACATATAATATCCTCTTTTCTGCGCACAATTTTAGTAATAATAGTTTTGTGTCAGGTGCGCACTGACACTAGTTGTCTTCAAGTATTTTATCAAGATTATTTTCAATCTGTTTCATACCCGTAAAAAAAGCTTCTTTCGTAGCAGTGTCCATACTATCAAAAAGATGTTCAAGAAAATCTTTTTGTAAAGCCTGTCCTTCTTTAATTATTTCGTCTGCCGCAGGTGTGCATATAAGCTGGGTTTTTCTGCGGTCGCCTTCTGTTTCTTTTCGTATGATGTAGCCATCTCCTACAAGTCTGTCCACATTGACAGAAACAAGATTTGCTTTAATCTTTCTTACTTCAACTATATCTCTTGCGGTAGTGTATTCAGGATTATTTGCAAGAAACATAAGAATATCGAAAGCGGTCTGTGGAAGATTAAGCTTGTGTAAAAACGGCTTGCATACAGAATTATATGCAAGGTTGATTTTCTGCGCGAATTCAATTCCTGAGTTCATAGGATTATTGGTCCTCATTATAGTAATATTAAGATTTCATAAGATAACCAGTTGTCATAGTATTAATATTAAGATTTCATAGAATAGTTGGTTCTCGTAATATTAACATTAAACAGGCAACCTTTATAGCATTTACACTAAAAACTACAAAAATGAATAGTTCAAATTTGAAGTATTATAACATAGATGTATTAATAAGTAAAGTAAATATCCCATTCAGAATCACAAATGCAATAAGAAATGCAGACTGAATTATATTTTACTTAGCTGGAACACTTATTATAATTATTGCTTGAGGGTATTTTTATGGCTAAATATAAGAAGAAATTAGATGATGATATACGGTGTCCTCTTGAATATGGACTGATGTTATTTGGTGGTAAGTGGAAGTCGCGCATTATATGTGTTTTATCTGCTAATGAAAGACTTCGCTATAGTGAAATACGCAAGGAAATGTATAATATTACGGATTCAGTTTTAGCGGCAACATTAAAAGATTTGATAGAAGCTGGAATTATTGACAGAAAATCTTACGATGAAATTCCACCGCGGGTTGAATATTCCCTGACAGAAAAAGGACGTTCTGTTGTGCCTATTTTACAGAGTATCTGTCAGTGGTCAGACATTTTTTATAAGGAAGATACGGAAAATCAAATGACACAGTGCCAGAAATGTGATTATCACAGGTAAGGATATAGTAAAAATAAATTTTTTTATACACAGGAGTTGTGTCTTGGCGCACTTGACACAAGGCTGATATGCGAAAAAACGTGCGCAGAAATGAGGATTATTATGTACACATACACAGAGGAAAAGAAGTTTACAAAGGAACAGGTACAGGAGTTATTTTTATCTATAAACTGGGTTTCAGGTAACTATCCAGAGCGTTTATATAGGGCACTTATGAATTCATCTACAGTGCTTACTGTATGGGATGGCGAAAGGCTGGTCGGGCTTATAAGGGTTCTTGATGATACAGCAATGCTTGCCCAGATACATTATGTAATTGTTCATCCCGACTATCAGGGAAAAGGTATTGCATGTGCCGGACATTCGATTGACCCTGAACAGAGGTCAAAAGGAATTAGTACATCAAAGCCGGTTACGATTGAAAAAGATGTGTGGATTGGCTCCAATTCTGTAATATGTGGCGGCGTTACTATTGGTGAGGGAAGTGTGATAGGTGCAGGAAGTGTTGTCACAAAGAGTATTCCTGCCAATGTGGTAGCTGTTGGTAATCCTTGCAGAGTACTTCGCGAAGTGCGTGAGGAAGATAGAATTCCGATGGATGAGCTGGCATTTTAAAGTTTCAGAAATATAATGATATCAGGGTGCTATGTGCCAGTGGCGCATGTTTATCACGAACCGAAGCGGAGCGTAGACGTGGGAGTGCGTAGTACGGAACAATCCATAGGTATCATAGCTGGGGGCTTTTGACCCTGATATCATTATATATAATTAAATGCGAAAAGTAAGTTCTATGTTAATTTACAATTCAATCTAGAATTCTTTATTTTTCATAATATTGTATTAAATACGATACTAAAAGCGCAATTAATACAGACATAATCCCTATTAATATAATAATCCAATCAGCTATCTGGTCAAAATAATGAAGTATATTCATTAGAGTTTCAAAGTTGACGATTTTTTTTAATACAAAAATTAATGCAGCAATTATTCCAACGACAACTAACAATGTTACACGGCTTTTTTCAGCTCCATATTTTATTTGTAATGGAAGTATTATAGCTACAAATAAAAGCATTATCAGTGGTGCTGCAAGAATGTCAGATATGTTTGATTCAATATTAACATTTATACCTTTTAATGCCTGTGATGTCAGAAATATCAAAGTAGCAGCTATACATGAAACAAGAGTTCCAGCTATACAGAATATATATTTTTCACTCACATATACTTTCGAGTCAATAGGAAGAGTCATTAAAAAGCGGTAGCCGTTATCATATTCATCATATGATATGGTTCCTATCATAACAATTATCATAAGCATAGGTAGATATGACAGAATAAATGTACCATCCTGTGAATATCCAATAAATATAGATAATGCAAGGAATAGTAAAAGAGCTTTCTTTCTTTGCATTAATATTCTTATATCTTTTTCAAATAATCCTGCCATTATTTATAACCTCCAGTCATCATAAGAATTAATTCGTCTATACCGCCATTTTCGACAACAATTCCGGGATAATTTTCTTTATAAAATGCTTTGCTTTTTACAAAACATGCATAGCCATAATTTTCTTTCAGGCTATTTAAAATGTAACTTTTATCCAGCTCTTTAAACTGCTCCTCATTTACTTTAAGTACACCATATTGTTCTACTATTGCATCGGTATCCTCATGTAATATAATCCTGCCATTATGGATAAGGTAAATATCATCACATAAATTTTCCAAATCAGATGATATATGGGAGGTGATTAATATCGAGCGTGTATCATCAAATGAAACATATTGCCGCAACATATCTAAAACTTCATTTCTGGCTTCTACATCAAGTCCGGTTGTTGGTTCATCTAATATAAGAAGTCTGGCTTTATGTGTTATTGCAACAAGAATTTTAAGTTTTACTTTCATTCCCGATGAAAATTCTGCAATTTTTTTATTTTTAGGAATGTTGAGTTCAATACATTTTTTATTGAAATATTCTCTTTCAAATTCCGGATACATATGTTTTAATATATGTTCAATATCTGACACGTTTAACTGTGTACTAAATCCCGAATTATCTAAGAAAACTCCAAGATTTAACTTATCTGAAGGAGTCAGTTTTTCTGCTGGAATTCCAAAGGTTTTTACAGTACCGCTGTCAGGTTTTATAAGTCCTGTTATTAATCCTATAGCTGTGCTTTTACCAGCTCCGTTTTTACCTACAAGTCCTGTAATTACACCTTGTGGAATATTCATAAATGGAATATCAAAATTATAATTTTTATAAGCTTTTTTGACATTTTCAAATGTAATCATTTAATTATTACCTATCAGCAGATTAACAATTTCAATTATTTCAGTATCATTCATACCTATTGACTTAGCTTTATCAATTACTTTTATGAAATCATTTTCTACTGCCTTTCGTCTTGCTTCAATAGCTACCTGTTTATCAGTAGCTGTTACATATGTTCCTTTTCCGTGAACTGTTGTTACAAATCCGTCTGCTTCAAGCCCATCATAGGCTTTTTTAACAGTAAGGGCGCTTATGCGAAGCTCACCTGCAAGCGTCCTTACAGATGGAAGTGCTTCATTCTCTTTTATATCAGAGTTAATTATTCCAGTTTTAATCTGTTCCATTAGCTGTTCATATATTGGAATCATTGAAGAGTGATTTAAAATAATATGCATATTATTGTTCTCCTTTACAATAAACAGTATATAACAGCATACAACAGTTGTCAACTGTTATATACTGTTTATTATAAATTTTACGATATTTAATAGTGGATAGTATATGAGGCAGAAAGTAAAAGAATAATAAAAGATTGAAAAATGCAATATATTGCATACTGGAATAAATAGTGCTATACTAAAAACAAATGTGTTAAGTATTAGACTAAAAATTGAAAATTAAGTATTAAATTAATGGTTAATACTTAAAAATTATGAACTAAGAACTTATTATTAATAGTTAAAAACAAAGGATTAAAAATAAAATCATTTGCAGGCAGAAACAAAAGTGCAGCAGTGTGAAAATAGATTTTTTACACGCAAAGTTTGTGTATGAGCGCACTTGCCACAAACTTGATATGAAAAAATATACACAGAAAAGAGGATTATTATGAAAATATTTTTTTATGCCCTTAGAGAATATGACGAGCAGAAATACGTTGAAAAATTTGCAAAGCAGTATTCATTTGAGTATGCATTTACATCAGATTATCCGTCAATGGATAATATCGGACTGGCGAAAGGATATGATGCGATATCAATTATAACCAATCCAATGTATCCGGAAATACTTGATGCACTTCATAATGAGGGCGTTAAGTATATATCAACGAGAAGCATAGGCTATGAGCATATTGATATTGAGTATGCACATTTAATTGGTATGAGAGCAGCCCACGTAGTATATTCACCAAACAGTGTTGCCAATTATACGATTATGTTAATGCTTATGGCGTGCCGCAATATGCCTTGGATAATGAAAAAGGCGGATTGTCAGGATTACTCATTAAAAGGAAAAGTTGGAAAGGAATTATCAACATCGACAGTCGGTGTAATAGGAACTGGTAATATAGGTAAGACGGTTGTTAAGCATTTATCTGGCTTTGGATGCCGTATATTAGCATATTCCTGTTATGAGGATGAAGAAGTAAAGAAGTACGCAGAGTATGTAAGTTTAGATGAACTTTTGAAAAATTCGGACATTATAACATTGCACGTTCCGGGAAATGCTGAGAATACACATCTTATTGATGAAACAGCATTTGAGAAAATGAAAGATGGAGTTATAATAGTTAACACAGCAAGAGGACCTATAGTAGATACGCAGGCACTTATAGCATCATTAAAGAGTGGAAAGGTCGGATTTGCTGCGCTTGATACTTTTGAGGGGGAAGCTGGATTGTATTATCTCAATAAGGAAACGCAGAAGCTTGACAATGATAATATGGCAATTTTAAAGAGCTTTCCAAATGTGATACTCTCACCTCATATGGCATTTTATACTGAGCAGGCGGTATCTGATATGGTGGAGAATTCTATTAGGGGAATACTTGGTCTGGAAAATGGTGACAATAGTCTGGAGGTTATATAATTTCAAGTGTTATAATAAACCTTTAAATTATATTGTAAACTATAAATGAGTAAATAAAGAAAATATCCCAATAAGTTTTTTGTTTGTGACGCAAATAAGTAACAAAAGATAAAATTTTGTGACGTAGAGAAGTTTAAATAAATAATAGAAGATAAGGCTTTGTAGCATAGACAAAATGAATTATATAATTTCTGAGATTTATTCATTTATAATTATAAATATAAAATTAGGACTTAAAAAAATGTTTCAAAAATAAAGTGATAGCTATAAATTAGCTAATTTAAAATAATGACTTAAAAATAGAGTTGCAGCAGGAAAGGATGGTTTCAAAATGGAAATAAAAAGTGTATTGATAAAAGATACAAAAAAAGAGGAACGTATCCGTATTGTGCAGGAGGGGCTTAATCAGTGCGGTGGTGCGTGTGATTTCTGTAATGGCTGTGATAACCTTGGCGGCGGCAGCGTGGACACATTTTATGAGCCATATATTAATGGAGAGAAAGAGCTTCGCCAGATAAATGAAGAATACAGAGCTAATTCAGGTAAGGTAATATAAAAGTAATGTCAAAATATTATTTTTATTATGCTTGATTGAGTATGTGGGTAAAAGAACCCAATTTATTAAGAAAAATATGAACGGAAATGGAGAAAAATATGGGAGCACCAGATATAGAAGTTTCCAGTGAGAATGAAAGAAGAGAATATATAAAAAACACATTTAAGGGCGGACAATTACACCGCACCAAAACGCTGGCGCAGGGGGATGAATGTTGCAATTTCCACGTTACAAGATTGAAAAAATAGAGTTATCAGCTATGCAACTGTCTTTTTGTTTTGGTGAAATAATTTTATTGCGTAGTTATATAGAATGTGTTTATAATAAAATATAAAAAAAGAGTGTGAACATTTTCATAAAAAGGGAGTAATAAAAGGATGAGTGTGCAGACAGATTGTGAGATGTTATCTGTTCAGGCGATGGAATCATATGCCAGAAAATATAATATTTCAGGAAATGATGTAGTTGAATTATTTCATAAAAATCAGGTTTTTGAAAAGATGATTATACAACATGAATATCTTCATCAAATAAGTTTTGAAGAAGTATTACAGTATGTAGAAAAAATTATAATGGAAAATTCAAAAGAATTAGTAGTTTATCATGGAAGCTGCTATGAATTTGAAAATATAGAACTTAATAAATCTCATAATAGAAGAGACTTTGGAAAAGGTTTTTATACTACAATTTTGAAATCACAGTCAAAGGAATGGGGCTATAGGCTTTCATTAAGAGAAAAAAAGAAAAATTATTTTATTTATGAATATTTATTTGAAGAAAATTCTGTATTAAATGTAAAAAGATTTGATACGTTAAGTGAGGAATGGTTAGAATTTATTAAAGAAAATAGAAGTAAAGGTGGATTACAGCATAAGTATGATGTGGTAATTGGACCTGTTGCGGATGATAATACAATGGAAACTGTTCAGTTATATATAGCAAATATTTTAACAGCATCAGAGGCAGTGGAGAGATTACGATATAATAAAGTTAATAATCAAGTATCATTTCACACAGAAAAAGCATTACAATATTTGCATTTAGTGAGGAGGGATTCTTATGTCAGAAATGATATATAGTTTTAATGGAAAAGATATTACAATGAATGTCTGTATACAAATCAGAGATGTATTAAAATTATTGCAGGAACATTTTAACATAAGTTTTGAGGAAGCGGCGTTAAGATTTTATAAGTCTGAAACATACAAGACATTGCAGGAAACGGAAAATGGATTGTGGGCAGAGTCGGCAGAATATATAGCTGATAGATATTGTGATGAGATAAAAGATAATGTATAAGTGTAGTAAAATATGCGTTTAAATGAAAATTTTGTATAAATAAATAACATAAATTTGAAATATAAAGAAAGAGTAAAAAAGGAGAAATTTATATGAGTTTAATTCATAGTTAAGCTTTATGGAATAATAAGGGAGGTGTAGGGAAAAGTACCATTACATTTCATTTATCTATGAGATTTGTTGTAAATGTATCAGAGTATAATAAAAATACACCAACAAACTTATATTTATTATGTGGAGATGGAAATTTAAGAGCCAATGGCTCCGGCAATTAATGAAGCTGCATCTGCAAAAGCTTTAACGCCAGGGGCTCAACCATGGAAGTGGATTCAAGAAATAATAAAAAATTTTATTGTAAAAATTACAAATTCAGAAAAAGAATGGATGATTTTTATTGATACAAATCCAAGTTTTAGCATTTATACTCAAATTGCTATTTCAGCAGCGCAAAGACTATTGACCCCTATAAATGCAGATGATTCATCTAAGACAGCAGCTTCGGCAATGGTAGCATTGTTGCATGGAACAAATCCCCCACATCCAATTTATGGATCTTGGACATATGCAAAAATGGCGCAGGAACAAGGAATTCAAGTACCAAAGATTCATTTATTAATAGGAAATCGTTTAACTCAATTTAAAGGTAGTGCTACAGCGTTTAAGGCATTATCAGATGCAACATCTACATCTTTATATAAAATTTATAAGGATAATCCAGAATATTTTGTTGAAGCAACAGAAATTATAGATAATAAAGAGAAATTTATTGAGTATTATTCGAAACCATTAAGAGATTTCAATACTGCGGGTGTGGTATGTTCTCATTTAGGTAGATTGTTATCTTCAATGAAACAAGGATATTATCCAGTTTACTCGGAAAGTGCAAAAGTTAATGCTGAAAAAATTAAGGAATGTACAAATGCAATTGATGAAATAATACTTAAGTTATAATTACTATATTGATTGTATATTATCGCAAGAGAAAATAGTGATATATTCTAAACGGGAAGGGAAAATAATATTTTATGGATTGTGAAGAAATAAGAGTTGAAACATGATATTGTTCCGAATCCTTCGTATATATATGAAACAAGGCAGACAGAAACAGCAGGCTATGATGTGGGAGAAAAGATATTGCAGATGGAGAATAAACCAACAGCAATATATTGTGCGAATGATATTACAGCAGTTGGTATATTAAAGGCTATGGCAAAGTCCAAGAATAAGTATATAAATATATCGGTTATATCAAGTGACGATATAGAACAGGCACAGTTTACGAAGCCTATGCTTACTACTGTAGCACTTCCAAAGGAAGAAATGGCACGCTTTGCAGTATATCTGTTAATAAACAGAATAAAAGGACAGCATACCAGCGTAACAAAAGTTGAATTGGAGGGGAAGCTGATAGCAAGGGAAAGCTGCGTAGATGTTGAATATAGTAGCTGGAATTATTATATATAATGATGTGAATGTCAAAAGAGATTTTGCCACTCACTAATTTTTTTGGCGCGCGTTAGATGTCTAGATTTATAAACTAGTAGTTTGTATTTTGTGTTGGTGTATGTAGTAAAATAGTGTATAATTATTAACAAGATATGAATGTGAAATGCAATTATGTTATTAGGAGGAAAATGATATGAAGTGGGGAATTCTGGCTACAGGTAATATTGCAAAAAAATTTGCATCAACTATAAATCAGATGAGTAAGGAAAATGAACAGCTTGCAGCAGTAGGCTCAAGGCACATAGATAATGCAAAAGCTTTTGCCAGGGAGCATGACATTCCACGATATTATGATTCTTATGAAGCATTGGTAAATGATCCTGATGTTGAGGCTGTTTATGTAGCAACACCGAATAGTCTGCATTATGAGAATTGCAGACTTTGTCTTGAGCATGGTAAGCATGTACTTTGTGAAAAGCCATTTACAATAAATGAGAAACAGGCACAGGAGCTGTACAGGCTGGCAAAGGATAAGCATCTTTTTATTATGGAGGGATTATGGATATGGTTTCTGCCATTGTATGATCGTCTGCGTAATATCCTTCTTCAGGGAACAATAGGAGAAATTAAACATATTTCTTGTCAGTATGGATTTGTTGCAACGGGTGCCAGAAAAGAGCGTAAATTTAACTCTGCACTTGGTGGAGGTGCTTTGTTGGATATAGGAATTTACAATCTGGGATTTTTGCGTATTGTTACAGGGTGTGATCCGCAGAATGTAGAAACCACAAAAGTACATATTAATGAGAATGGAACAGATGATTACAGTTGTCTCAAACTGACATATAATGATGGATGTATTGCAGAATCAGTCCAGACAATAGGAGAGGAATTAAAACGTAATGCCAGAATTGAGGGAACAAAGGGAAGTATATTTTTGCCGGATTTCCAACACGCAAAGACCTTGATACTTGAGGTGGATGGTAAAGAACCTGAAACAATCGAGTACCCAGTTGATATAAATGGATTTGAATATGAGATTCGTGAAGCAGGCAGATGCATAGCATCAGGAAATAGTGCCAGTGCTATTTATACACCGGAAGATAGTATTGCTCTTACAAGGCTGATGTATGATATCCGTATGAGCTGGAATATGATATTTGATGGTGAGATACAGGCATAAACCGACAAATAGCTTATTTCAGATAAATTGACAATGCAAAATAATAAAGAAGAATATGGGGAATAGAAGCGTGAAAAGAATAATTGAAAAACGATTAATTAGGTATCTGTTATCTGCAGTAATATTTGGAATAATTTATTCAATATTGTCCCTAATAGATAAAGGAAATGTGAAAATAGGTTCAGTATTAGGTGTTATGGCACTTTATTTAGGGGCTATGTGTATTCTATGTGTCATTGCGCCAATAATCAAAAAGATTACAGGATATGACAAAAATATTAATAAATGAGTAAATGATGTGAGTATGTTATACTCTAGTATATGTCAGAATGGAAATAACTTAAGAAGGAGTTTTATGGAAGTAACACATGCGCTATTACACAATGGGGAACCATTGATTTTAGTCATGAATCAAAAGATGAGGTTGTAGGTGGTGATAAACTTACCTATGATGAGTATCTTGAGATTATGAAGAATTCCGGAAAAGAGAGCAGGCATTATTTTAAAATGGTATATAGAAACTGTGGACTTGAATTTAAAGGCCGCATAGAGAAGAAAAATCATCGAAATATATGTTTTGAGAGAATCTATGTATCCGGAATGTACATGGATGGTGTTTGCTTTGACGATAAAGAAGAACATCTCATTGCAGCTAATGGCGACCATATATTGAATCTTTCTGTGGTTTCAACAATTGCTACCTTTCCTACAGTTGATCCAGATTTAACTAAATATACATCATGCAACTGTGGTTTATCATCTGTTACTGGTTCAATAAGGAAATCTAAAACCTTACGCTGTTCACATCTATATTGTAAAATCTACAATATCAGTAATAATTTTTTTAAACATTTAAAATTATAACTCAAATATTGTATTATAACTTTATTTGAGTTATAATACATAAAATAAGTTATGAATGGAGGCATATATATGGAATATCTCCAAAAAGTTCTAGGATTGAAACTGACTTATATAAATGATGACATTAAACATATACCCAATTTTATTGGAACAAGATATGTTCTGCGTAATGTACTATTAGATAGACAAAAAGCTGTTTTTATATATCCTAAAACGGAACTAGAGCAGATTGAAACATTAAAAAAACATATTTCAAAGATAAAAAGCATAGTGAATTTACCTGTTGTTATGATTCTGGACGAAATCACATATCGTCAGAAGGAATATTTGATTCGGGAGAAGATCCCATTTGTTGTAAATAATAAACAGATATATCTGCCTTTTATGGCGTTATATTTACAGGAACGTTGCAATGCAGAAACGTTTCCTAATGAGGAAATACTTCCTTCAGCTCAGGTTCTGTTGTTGTACTTTATATATAATGGGACTGTTGAAATAACAACGAGTCAGGCATCAAAAGAACTTGGACTCACGCCTACATCTATTTCAAGGGCTTCTCGTCAGCTTGAAAAATTAGGATTAATACAGACCATGAAAACAGGTAAGCAGAAAATTATACATTCTGATAGCTCACCCAAAGAGTTATTTGAGAGAACTCAGCAGAAATTACTTAATCCAGTAAAAAAAACTGTATATATACCTAAAAATTGTGTAACTTCTGAATTGTTAGAAAGCGGATATTTCGCATTAGCTCATTATACAATGATAAATGTTCCACAAATCAAATGTTTTGCAATAGATAGTATTTCGCGTTGGAAGGATGTTATGACAAATAGTTTACTTGATTCAGAAAATCAAATGGCAGTTGAAATGTGGAGATATAATCCACATTTATTATCAAAAGAAGATAAGGTAGATGAACTTTCTCTAGCATTGTCATTGAGAGATGATGCAGATGAGCGAGTTGAAGCAGCAGTAGATGAGATGTTGGAAAAATTATGGGGAAAAATATAAATGGTTACAGGAATTAAAAGCTTTAAAGAGTGGTTTAAAGGAAATGAAGAGCAATATACAATTATTGGAGGTACAGCATGTGACATACTTATGACAGAGGATGGATTAGACTTTCGTGCAACAAAGGATATTGATTTGGTTTTAATTGTGGAGGCAGTAGATAAAAATTTTGGGATAAAATTCTGGGAATATGTAAAGCAGGCAGGATATGAACATTGTAACAAAAGTACAGGCACACCACAGTTTTATAGATTCAGTCATCCAAGTTCAAAAGATTATCCATCTATGATTGAACTTTTTTCAAGAAAATCAGATATAATCAATCTTCCAGAAAATGCTGTATTAACACCTTTGTCGATAGATGATGATATTTCCAGTTTATCAGCAATCTTATTGAATGATGAATATTATGAATTTTTAAAACAAGGAAGAATTGTTGTTGATGGAGTATCTGTGTTAAAGGCATCTTATCTAATACCATTTAAAGCTAAAGCGTGGATTGATTTAACTTATAGAAAATCTCTTGGTGAACAGGTTGATAGCAAAAATATTAAAAAGCACAAGAATGATGTGTTTCGTTTAATTGAATTAATTGATCCTTCCGATAAAATCAATGTATCTAAAGGTGTTTATGATGATATTCAAGAATTTGTCAAATGTATGCTTACAGAAAATGTTGATGTTAAACAATTAGGCTTAGTTGAAAGAAATAAATAACAGATATTGGAAGAAATTAGAGGAATGTACCAGCTTGTGCAATAATATATACACTATTGTTTGGGAACAGCGTAAGTTAATGGAAGTGGCAGAGTATCGTAACGGAAAAGCACATGAGAGGGAATTGTTCCAGGAAAAGATGAGCCAAAAAATGGAGGTTCATATGTAAAGGATACGAAAGATGCACATGAAAAGTATAACTTTAAGCCGGAACACTTAAAACTAAAGGGATTCCCGGAAGGTGAGTATTGTCTTGGATTTGTGGAGACGAAAAGTACAAGTGCAGGAAAAAGGAACCAGCTAAATATTGAAAAGATAGAGGGCTGCAGTGATCTTAAAAATGATACAGAAGTTGATGATGTGCTGGTTGTGTACTGCGCATTATATCCGGACTCTTTTGATGAGGAAATAATTAATGCAAAGAAGAATATAATTATTAAAATTCAGGAAGCATTTTTAACTAGCGGGATATCTGATGAATTATTTAAGGTGAAAGATGTACCCTTACATGAGATAGGATTTAGTGTCAGAGTCGAGAATGCACTCAGGCGTTCCGGGATAAATTCGTTAAAAGAATTGGTTCTCTGTTCCAGATGTGATTTATTAAGGGTAAGAAATTTAGGGAAAAAAGGAAGGGCAGAGCTTGAAGCACTTCTTTTGGATAAGTATGGGGTTACTTTAAGAGAAGGATTAAAAATTTAGTGCTTAAAAAGACATGATAACAGTTCTTATACTATAAAGGCAGTGTATGTATGGGAAAATCGGTATTGACCGAGCTCTTTGAGCGAGGGATACTTCTTGTCCGAAGGGCAAGAAGGTGTAACTGAGAATACTTAGATCAATCGAAGTTTTTAGGGCTAAAGCCAATATAAATAATACTAGACAGGTTTGTCCAATAGCGTAAATACGGCATTTTCTCGCTTTGTGTCGTGTTATGTTTAGTAGAATAATATTACTCTGTCAATGAAAGGAGGAAACAGTATGGATCAGAAAAAGATTGGACGTTTCTTAAAAGAACTTAGGAAAGAAAAGGTTATTACACAGGAACAGCTTGCCGAAAAGATAAAAGTTTCAGGCCGAACGGTTTCTAGATGGGAAACAGGTGTTTGAGTTATAATAGGACCAAGTTAGATGAAACACAGTAAAATCAAGGGGTTATGCCTAATTTAGTCCTTATTTTTATACCAATTTAGCGGTAGATAAGGCAGCGCTGTTATATCAAAACCGAAAATCCAAGTCAGTATCACAGATGTCCGCAATCAGTCTGAGGGTGAATCTGTGTGCTTAGATTAGGTACAATTTTATATTAAAACATTTAGTGAGGACTAAATTAGCACTTGAGATGGAATATTCCATCAGCTGGTTTGATCCTCTATTTATTTGAGAGGAGTGGTCAAATGGGCAAAGTGTTAATTTGGTTCGTAATCATTATTAGTACAGTGGTTCTCTACTGTCTTATGAAAGTTAAGGCAGAGAGTGATGAACTGTATTTTTTGGTGCACTAATGCGTAGAAAGCAGGTGTATGATGAGTTCAAATCATTTTTTTGTGTATGACAAAAAGACAGATTGCATATCTGCCTCATAATGCAGTATAATGGTAACGAGATTTATGCAACCCGATACATGAAATCCCTATTTCTCTTTGGACGGAGGTGGATAGGATATTTTCGATTGTACCTGACAGGTGTCAGATACTTTTGTATGAGAAGCATGGTCTCTGTTTCGTTACCACCGTGTTTGAGATACGCCCTGCATATGTTTACTGCGATGGCGAAATTAATTTTATAGACGTGTTTGGTATTTTTAGATGTTTTTACCACAGCGTGAGAAGTCACTAATTCACAGAAATTATACAGAATCATACGGGCATTGCTTTCCTGAAGGATTCCATCATACTTGCTGCTGTGCCAGTTGATCAGACCGATGGTGTATTTGAGTTCACGGAAGCTTGTTTCCTCGCTCCAGCGCATCCGGTAAAGTTTATTGATTTCTTCCAGAGGAAATTCTTCTCCTGAAAGATTGGTGGCAATACAGATATAGGTTCCATTATCAAGGCGAATACGTACAATACGGAATTCAATATCGTAATACATGCAGTTTTCATCAAGAAAATCAAAATCGGTAGAAGGCTGAAGTATGGTATAGGTGTTAGGATTCCACAGTGTTTCTTTCGTATGGCGTCTGGTAAGTGTTGTCCTTATATGAGTATCAAATTCGCTGTCAGGCAAATCATAAGAGGAAAGGATACCATTACTGTTGATATCCTTCATGCGGATAACGAAATACATTCCCTTCCGGATCAGGTGTGCAAAGGTATTAAAACTTTCGTAACCACTGTCTGCCATAAGGATGGTATTATTACAATACTTATGAAAACCATCAGATCAGTGC